>WSSedL1CaDRAFT_10000284_pt1 | contig 35571 bp, 18 predicted proteins | sample WetSurSL1Cattail_FD_9464 | JGI IMG/M metagenome (IMG submission 9464)
AACTTATACAGTTTAATGTGATGATGAAATGAAGTGATGAAGTGATGATGAACTTCACCTCATCACCTCATCTCTTAGTAACTTAATTACAGTTTAATGAGCTTCCAACCAATTATTTCCAGTTCCTATTTCAACAATTAAAGGAACATTCAATTTAACCGCATTCTCCATTTCAAACTTCACTATTTCTCTGATTTTTTCCAACTCCGGTTTGTAGACATCAAAAACCAACTCATCATGAACCTGAAGGATCATTTTTGATTTGAAATCATTTTCTTCAAGTTTAGAATGAATGTTGATCATGGCCAACTTAATAATATCTGCAGCTGAACCTTGAATGGGTGAATTTATAGCATTCCTTTCAGCCATTCCCCTCACTGTTCCATTATTCGAATTAATATCCGGAAGATAACGGCGCCGACCCATAATTGTTTTTACAAACCCATTATCTCTTGCTTCCCGAATATTACTATCCATGTATTGTTTAACGCCCTGAAAACTTTTAAAATATCCTTCAATCAAATCTGCAGCTTCCTTACGAGGAATATTGAGTCGCTGTGATAAACCAAACGCCGAAATTCCATAAATAATTCCGAAATTTGCCGTTTTGGCTTTACTTCTCATTTCCCTGGTAACGTTTTCCGTACTTACACCAAAAATCTTTGCAGCAGTGGAAGTATGAATATCAATATTGTCCAAAAAAGCCTGTAGCATATTTTCATCATTGCTCATGTGTGCCATAATTCTAAGCTCTATCTGAGAATAATCGGCCGACAACAAAACGCGATCTTTATCAGATGGCACAAAAGCCTTACGAATCTCACGTCCCCTTTCTTCCCGAATTGGAATGTTTTGAAAATTGGGATCAACAGAACTTAACCTACCCGTTGATGCAATAGCTTGATTAAAGGATGTATGTACCTTCCCTGATTTACTACTGATTAGCTTTGGCAGGGCTTCAACGTATGTACTCAACAATTTACGTAAACCCCTGTATTCTAAAATCATTGGAATAATTTCATGCCGATCAGCCAGTTGTGCTAAAATATCCTCGCCTGTTGAATATTGCTTGGTTTTAGTTTTCTTTGCATTACTGTTAATATTGAGTCGTTCAAAAAGTACTTCACCCAACTGTTTAGGCGATGAAATATTGAACTCAACCCCAGCCGTTTTGATGATCTTTCCTTCTAATTCAATAATGTCCGTCCTTAATATTTCAGCCGATTCTTTTAAGGCTTCAGTATCAAGAGAAACTCCTGCATATTCCATTGCAGCGAGTACATTTACTAGGGGCATTTCAACAGTATCAGCGAGTAATTTCAACTCATTCTTAACCAGTTCAGGTTCCAATATAATTTTCAGCTGATTTGTAATATCAGCATCCTCAGCAGCATACTCCTTTATTTTCTCAATTGGAACCGACCGCATATTTTGTTGATGTCGTCCTTTCTGACCAATCAAATCTTCGATAGGAACAGGGGTATAATTTAAAAACTGTTCAGCAAGAAAATTCATGTTGTGCCTTTGTTGTTCCGGTTGAAGCAAATAATGAGCCAACATGGTATCAAAAATTTCACCTTTTACTTTAATTCCATAGTTCTTAAGAACTAATATATCGAATTTTATATTTTGTCCTATCTTTTTAATATTACTTTCAAATACAGGTTTAAACTCATTGATGATTATTAGTTCTTCCTTAATATCGGCTGGCACCGGAACATAATAGGCTTCTCCCTTTTTCCAGGCAAAAGACATTCCTACAATATGAGCCTCAATAACATCGAGCGTTGTAGTTTCGGTATCAAAACAAATCTCACTAAGTTCAAGTAATTGTTTAATTAATTCGCTTCTCTTATTATCATTATCAACTAAATAATAATTATGTTGAGTCGTTTTTATAGTCTCATACTTTTTCTCCCTGACTTGGGGATCTAATGCTTGGGGCAGATCAAATAATGTATGCTGAACAAAGACTGGTGCTGCAAATCTTGAGAGAATTCGCTTTTCAAGAGATTTAAAATTCAATTTTGCGAACAAGTCCTTAATAGTTTCTAGATCAGGTTTACTTAACACCAGTTCATCTTCTGAAACCTGAATAGGAACATGGATATCGATAGTAGCCAACCTTTTGGATATCTTTATCTGTTCCTGATTATTAGCAATTATTTCTTGAAGTTTACCCTTCAATGACGCTACATTTTCAAAAAGATTTTCAACGGATTGAAACTCGGAAATTAATTTAACAGCTGTCTTCTCTCCCACTCCGGGCGCTCCGGGGATATTATCAGATGAATCACCCATTAACGCTAATATATCAATAAACTGATCCGGAGTTTTAAGTTGAAATTCTGCACATGCTTTATTTCTATCAAGAATCTCTACTCCCAGTCCGGTACGACTTGGTTTATACATAAAAATCTGTTCATCTAACAACTGAATATAATCTTTATCAGAAGTCATCATATAAACCGTATACCCGTCAACTGCCGCTTTCTTTGCAATCGTTCCAATTATATCATCAGCTTCAAATCCATCCATTTGTAAAATTGGTATTCCATAAGCTTTTATAATTTCCTTAATATAAGGTATAGACTTAATAATATCTTCAGGAGCTGCATCCCTATTAGCTTTATATTGTGGAAACATTTCATGGCGAAAATTTGGACCTCCAGGATCAAAACAAACGGCAATATGTGTAGGTTTTTCTTTGGAAATAACTTCTTCAAGAGTGTTCACAAATCCAAAAATACACGATGTGTTCAGACCTTCGCTATTAAACATGGGATTTCTAATAAATGCGTAATAGGATCGAAATATTAATGCAAATGCATCAAGAAGAAATAGCTTTTTTTGCTCGGCCATATAGTTGAGTTTTAAAATTTCTAACTTATAATCTGATATTAAATCAAGAACTTACAAAAAAAAAGTGTCTTTTACAAATATATAAATATTAAACAGCAATAAAGGTTAAATAATTTTGAACCCTATATAATTTACCAATAATAGATTGGATACAATATATTGGGATAAATTGGATGAATACATAGACTTCAACATTTTTCAAATATATTTGTATTACAAAAATAGATTCCAGTTTAACGAAATTTGAATGACAGCGATCGACAAAATTAAGTCCCCAATTAATGAAGAAATGGAACACTTTCAGGATCTCTTTAAGGAATCTATGAAAAGTAAAGTACCATTACTCAACATCATTACAAGTTACATTCTTCGCCGTAAAGGAAAACAAATGAGGCCGATGTTTGTTTTTCTCACGGCCAAACTCAATGGTAAAGTCTCAGATAATACTTACACAGCAGCCTCGCTAATTGAGCTTTTGCATACAGCCACCCTGGTACATGATGATGTGGTTGATGAAGCCTATGAACGCCGAGGTTTTTTTTCCATCAATGCGCTATGGCGTTCAAAAATTGCTGTTTTAATGGGAGATTATTTATTGTCACGTGGCTTATTGCTGTCAGTTAGTACCAAAGCTTACGATTTACTTGAAATAGTTTCAGAAGCTGTTAGGGAAATGAGCGAAGGAGAACTATTACAACTACAGCGTTCCCGAACTATGAACATCACTCAGGAACAATACTTCGAAATCATTCGTAAAAAAACAGCTACATTAATATCTTCCTGTGCTGCATGTGGTGCAAAATCTGCAGGCTGTGATGAAGAGACTGTAGCCAACATGAAATTATTCGGAGAATATATTGGCATTGCTTTTCAAATTAAAGACGATCTCTTCGATTACCAGCCAAAAGGACTCATTGGTAAACCTACTGGAAACGATATTAAAGAAAGAAAACTCACACTGCCCTTAATATACGCTCTACAACATTCATCTTCTACTGAAAGAAGACATATCCTTCGAATTATCAATAAGAACAATAGGAATTCCGAAAAAATAAAAAATGTAGTAGATTTCGTAACTGCTAAAGGTGGATTGGAATACACTACAACCTTAATGTATGAATACCGTGACAAGGCTGTTCAAATGCTTACGCCATACCCTGAATCAGACATAAAAACATCTCTTATTGATTTACTTAACTATACTATCGAAAGGAATACATAAAGAGTAAACTCGCAAAAAGTTATTTTGCTCTAAAAAACTCAACCAATATCTTTGCTTTATTCTTACCAATAGATTGAACTAAATCGTCAAATGGAGTTGCTTTAATTACTGATATTGAACCATATTTCAGAAACAGCAATTCAACAGTTTTGGGACCAATTCCTGTAATATTATCCAATTCACTTTTTGTCATAGATTGAGAACGCTTGGTTCGATGAAATTCTATTCCAAACCTGTGTGCCTCATTCCTGATTTGTTGAATAATCTTCAATGTTTCTGATTGCTTATCCAGGTAAATTGGTATGGAATCACCAGGAAAATAAATCTCCTCTAATTTTTTAGCTATCCCAATAACAGCAATCTTACCGTACAGTCCAACCTTTTCCAAACTCAACACAGCTGAAGATAGTTGCCCTTTACCACCATCGATAACAATCAATTGTGGTAAAGGTGAATTCTCTTCGAGCAATCTTTTATACCGCCTGTAAATAACTTCTTCCATGGAAGCGAAATCATTTGGACCTTCCACAGTCTTAATATTAAAATGGCGGTATTCAGATCTGGCGGATCTGGCATTTTTAAAAACCACACAAGCAGCTACAGGGTTAGTTCCCTGGATATTTGAATTATCAAAACATTCGATATGAACTGGTAATTCTGATAAATGGAGGTCCTTCTTCATTTGTTCCAAAATTCGATTGTATCGTGATTCAGGACTTATTTTTTCCAATCTTTGATTCCTTTCAAACAAATAATATTTTCCATTGCGAAGTGATAAGTCAAGTAGTTTCTTCTTATCTCCTATTTTTGGGACAGTTATAGTTACTCCCGGAAGTTCAAAACCAACTGAAAACGGTACCAAAATTTCCATGGTTTGACTTTGAAAACGTTCCCGAATATCAGCAATTGCCAACGAAAGAAGCTCAACTTTATCCTCATCTAACCTCTTTATCAACTCTACAGTATGTGCTTGAATAATGCTACCATTCATAACTCTCAAAAAATTAACAACGGCAACATCCTTTTCTTCAACTAATGAATAAACGTCAACGTTATTAATTGCTGGATTTACTATGGTTGATTTACTTTGAAATTTCTCTAAAATTTCAATCTTTTGACGGACAATTTCAGCTTGTTCGAACTTAAATTCCTCTGCATAGGTCTTCATTAATTCCTTAAGAAAAAGCAACACATGATGAATATTCCCTTTTAAAATTTCTTTAATTTGAATTATTGATTCGTTATATTCATTTTCAGTTTGATTATTAATGCAAGGGGCTTTGCAATTCCCCATATGAAACTCTAAGCATGCCTTGAATTTTCCAGCGCTAATATTCTGTTCATTTAAAATAAAAGTACATGTTCGTAATTGGAATAATTGTCGTATCAATTCAAGCAAGGTTCGAACCATAACTACAGAGGTGTATGGTCCAAAGTAAGATGATCCATCCTTTAAAACATTCCTAGTTGAAAAAACTCTAGGAAACTGTTCATTTTTAATACAGATCCAAGGAAAAGATTTATCATCTTTTAATAATATATTGTAACGTGGTTGGTGCCTTTTTATAAGATTATTTTCTAGCAGAAGGGCGTCAGATTCTGTATCTACAATAATATACTTCAAATCATAAATTTTACTAACCATTACCCTAACCTTGCCATTATCCAAATGTGATTTTTGAAAATAAGAGGATACTCTTTTCTTTAAATTTTTAGCTTTTCCTACGTAGATAATTTGTTCCTGCAAATTAAAAAACTGATAGACACCAGGATTATCAGGTAATGATTGCACAATAGAATTAAGATATTCTTCACGCTTTTGAGTATTCATAATCTTTTTGATCTATCAATTCTACATATTTCTTATTAAATTAAACTAATACTTAAATCGTTTTCAAAGACTTTTAGACCCCTTTGATATTTTGGTTTGAATTGTTCCACGTGGAACAATTCAAACCTTTAACATAATTAATCCTCGAAATACTCCCCTCCCGCCTTCATAAGCAGGGCAAACCAATATCGTATAAATTGAAATATTTTCTTTTAAAATATTCAATTAATTCATTACCCTAGTTTGTATGAAGCCAAATTTAAGTGGTTGGGCGTCGAAATTTTAAAGATTAAAGAACTAAACTTTTTGAAATAAGTAAATCTAATTTACAATTATAATTTTTCGAATAATTATAAACCGACATCTCTTCAAAAGAGGGAATCAATCTCATAAAATAAGTTTATAATTCAAATCGACATTAATTGTTCCACGTGGAACATTATCTTCCCAAAAATACTAGCAAAACATTAATATCAGAAGGAGAGATTCCGGAAATTCGAGATGCTTGTCCTATTGTTGAAGGTTTGATTTTAGTAAGTTTTTGTCGCGCTTCCGTAGAAAGGGATTTTAACTTTTTAAAATCAAACTCGGGATATATTTTAATATCTTCCAGTCTTTTTACCTTCTCCGCAATTAATTTTTCTCGTTCAATGTAACCAGCATACTTAATTGAAATTTCCGCTGACTGAACAATTTCTGTCTCCTGTTCTCCAAATCCCGAAATAAATTCTTCCAATTCAACCAAATCTTTTCGAAGATCATTAAAGGTTACCTGAGGTCTAAGAATGATATCTTTGAGTTTTCCGGATTGTTTTACCTGTGGAGTTCCTAAAATATCTAACCTGTGGTTAATCACCTCGGGTTTGACACTAAATTTTTCACAAAACGAAATTAATCCGTTTCTTTTAAATAATTTCTCATCCAAAAGGCTAAGTCTTTCTTCTCGAGCAAGGCCTATTCGATATCCTATTGGTGTAAGTCTTGAATCAGCATCATCCTGACGCAACAAAATTCGATATTCAGCCCGAGAAGTAAACATTCGATATGGTTCATCTACTCCCTTTGTTACTAAATCATCAATTAATACACCAATATATGCCTCTTCCCGACTTAATACCAATTCCTCCTTTTCCTGAACTTTTAAGGCTGCATTAATACCAGCCATGATTCCTTGAGCCGCAGCCTCTTCATAGCCAGTAGTTCCATTAATTTGTCCAGCGAAATATAAATTTTCAATATTTTTTGTTTCCAAAGTTTGCCTGAGCTGAGTTGGAGGATAATAATCGTACTCGATAGCATATCCCGGTCTGAATATTTTAACCTTTTCTAATCCCTTAATTTTACGTAATGCTTTATATTGAATTTCCCATGGTAAGGATGATGAAAATCCATTTATATAATATTCATTTGTAGTAATTCCTTCGGGTTCCAAAAACAATTGATGCTTTTCCTTTTCAGCAAAAGTCACAACTTTATCTTCGATGCTTGGACAATAACGTGGACCAATTCCTTTAATTGTTCCAATGTACAAAGGTGAATCAACAAAACCCTTTTCTAAAATACGATGTACCTCCAGGTTGGTATAAGTAATAAAACACGGTCTTAAATTAGGACGGTTTTTTATGCGCGGCAGAAAAGAAAATTTTCCACCATCAGATTCACCCTCTTGCCTTTCCAAAACAGAAAAATCAATGGACCTTCCATCTATACGAGCTGGAGTTCCGGTTTTCATACGACCAACCTGAAAACCCAATTCTTTAAGTTGTTCAGAAATTCCTTTGGAGGATGGTTCTGACATACGTCCACCTTCAAAATTCGATCTTCCAACATGAATTAGTCCATTAATAAATGTACCATTGGTTAGAATAACACTCTTTGCATAAAACTTAACTCCTATTTTTGTGATTACGCCAACTACTTTATTCTGTTTGATTATTAAAGACGTTACAACATCTTGCCAAAAATCCAAATTTGCTACACCTTCGAGCATTTCCCGCCAAATATAAGAAAACTGCATCCGGTCACATTGAGCTCTAGGACTCCACATTGCAGGTCCCTTGGAACGATTCAATAGCCTAAACTGTATAGTTGATAAATCTGTAACAATTCCTGAAAATCCTCCAAGTGCATCAATCTCACGAACGATCTGTCCCTTTGCAATACCTCCCATAGCTGGATTACATGACATTTGTGCGAATTTTGTCATATCCATCGTAATCAAAAGAACTTTTGAATTCATATTTGCCGCTGCTGCTGCCGCTTCGCAACCAGCATGCCCCGCTCCTACAACAATAACATCGTACTCCAAAGTCATACTAAAAAAATTTGAACAAAATTATAAACAAATAAGCGGATTATATTCCTTTTAACAGGAAATTTGACTTTAAAAAATTAATACATTCCTCTTCTTTCTTTCGCATAACTTTTTGATCATTAAAATCCTTATCTTGATATCCCAACAGATGCAAAATTCCATGAATAACAACCCTATAAAATTCATCATCGAAACTACTTGCAAAAGATTTAGCATTATCTTTAACACGATCGATACTAATATAAACATCACTATTTAAACAATCTGATTCGTTGTAATTGAAAGTAACAATATCAGTATAATAATCATGTTTAAGATAATTCACATTTATTTCCTTAACATACTCATCTGATCCAAAAATATAATTAATATCTCCAATCCTTTTTCCCTCTAATTTTGCAACACATTTAATCCAATCTCTAATAATTTTCTTATCCTTAATCTTAAAGTCAATATCTTCTATAAAAAAATTAATAGCCAATTTTAAATATTAAAAACTAGTTCAACTTTACTTCCTTTTTCATAAAAACTAATCTGATCAGCTAACCGCTCCATTAAAAAAATTCCCCTCCCATTTATTTTCTCAATATTTTCCGGGGCTGTTGGATCCGGTACTCCTTTAAAATCGAATCCCTTTCCTTGATCTTTAATTGTTATGGTTAAAAATTTATTCTCAATAACAAATATGATATCCACATTTTTATTTTCGTCTAACTGATTACCATGTAAAATAGCATTATTTGCAGCTTCTATAGTTGCAATAAGTATATTACCATATAATTCAGAATTCAAATTATACTCAGCCGAAATCTCATCCACTGCCTTCTCCACAATTGTTAGGTTTTCAATTTTAGAGGGTATGTTTAACATTTTTTTCATCTATAAAAATTTAAACCATTATACTGAAAATACCTATAATTGTTACTCTTTTTAATAATTATTAAAGATATAAAATTAAGAATAAAACAAAAATATGAAAATTTAGTTTCGATGTATCCATACTTCAGGATCTAAATTTTTCTTCTCCTCCCAAATCTGAACCCTGAGCACGGAAGTTTTAGAACTGACATCTGTAAAAATTTTACCGATTACTTGATTAATTTTTACCTTATCACCCTTTTTAACTTTTACATCGACCACATTTTGATAAACAGTAAAAAAATTTCCGTGTGTTATCAAAATCATATAATTTGTTCCTAAATTATACAAAATTGAGGCTACTTCCCCGTCAAAGATGGCATGTACATTGGAACCTGAGTTTGTTGTTATTTCTATGCCCAAACTCTGACATTTTACATCCTTATATATTGGATGCTGGTACTCGCCAAAACCCCGGGTAATAACTCCACCATCTGCAGGCCATGGCAATTTACCCTTATTTTCTCTAAAATTATTAGAAAGTACAATTTCTTTTTGCACTACATGTTTTGAATTCTTTTCAGCAGCATGTGCCTTAGCTTTTAATTCTGCCTTTATGATATTTTCAATCTCCTTTTGTAATTTTTCTGCTATTCTATTCTGCTCTTTAAATTTCTTAGTAAGAACATTTTCCTTTTGCTTTAGAGAATTAACAAGCTTCGTTTTCTCATCCATTTCAGTTTTTAGATTTCGGTTTTCTTTCTCCTGCGATGTCTTGAGAATATATTTTTCTTTACGCTTACTTTCTAACTCCTTTATTTGAGTAGCTAATGAGTTTTGAACACCATTAATAACTACAATTTGCTTGTGATGATATTCTGAATATTGTTTTAAATACAATACCCTTTTATATGCCTGATTAATATCACTAGAAGACAATATGAACATGAATTGGTTATAAGGCTGACGATTCAAGTAAGCAAGATAAATCATTTTAGCATATTCAGATTTTATATTTTTAATATCTGAACCCAGCGATTCAGTTATTTTTTCCAATTCCACAATCTTTTTGTCAACATCCGTTATTTCACTAGACAAATTTGAAATAAGATTATTTCTTAATACAATTTTTTTATCTAATAATCCAAGCATTTCCATTGACTCAGATTTATTTTGTTTTACAGAATTTAAAATACTTTCTGTTTCGGCAATTTCCTTTAAAGTATTTGCTTTTTTCTTTTCAAGCTCATTTCTATTTTGAGAAACCGCATTAAAAGTAAAAATAAACAATACGATAATACTAAAAAAAGCCTTCATGCTAAAATTATAACAACTTAAAAATTTAACCAAAATTACACTTTTTTTTCTCGTTAGTTATGTCAATTATTTCAATAATCACATTCCAACTCTCAAAAGAATCTTTATAACTCAATTTAATAGACTTAAGCAAAGATTGTTTAAAACTGTATTCAAGATTTAATTCACTCTTTCTAATTTTATTTACAATAGAAAAATTCTTTTTACTTCCTTTTAACTCATAGCCAATTTGAAGCATTTCTTTATTAAGCTCGGTCAAACTCACAGATAAAGAATCTAATTCAGCCCTTAAAATTTCTTCTACGATTTTCCGATTAAACACAATACCTGATGTATTACTTAATTTACTGATTACATCAGGAAAATCATTCCCATTATAATGATCTACAATTCTAAACTTATCATCATAATGGCCACTTATCACCTTTAGGCCTAATGGTCCCCAAAAACCAAAGCAAATGAGCGAATCCTCAACAATGCTTATATTACCTCTAAGTGTGAGACTTTCGAATGCTTTTAACCCAATTTTAACTTTTACTTTATTAAGGCTAACATATTTATTCGATAAAGAAAAATTTATAACCTTTTGGGAACTCCTACAAGAGATCAATAATATAAAACAGACAACAAAATAGATTTTTTTCATTGAATTAATCTGAAATCTTCAATAACCTTTTTATATCCATATCCTCCTTGACCATACCTTTTAATAATGAATAATATTTAATGGCTTCATCTCTTAAATTCAATTTAATTAGTATTTGAATATAATGAATAACAATTTCCGAATTTGCAGATCCACCATTATTAATAGAACTTGCCAGAGCATTCTTAGCTTGATCGAAATTTCCACCTTTAAATAAAATCCAACCATAAGTATCTAAATAAATATAATTCTTTGGTTCGATTTCCAAACATCTACGTATATAATCAAGAGCCATGTCTAATTTTTCAGATCGCTCAGCAAGATAATAACTATAATTATTCAGTATATAAACATTTTGATTGTCAATATTCAATGCTTTAACAAAACAACTATCCGATTTAGCATAATCCTTTAAAGCATTATAAGTTTCACCTAAAAAAGTATAATATTGCAATTCAAAAATCAAAGAATTTTGAATTAATACAAATCCATTATTAAAGGCCTTAAGAGCTTCTTCATATTTTTTCAATTGATATGCTGCAATACCTCTAAAAAGATACAATGAAGGCTTATCCTTAAAAACGCATATTGCTTCATCAGCAATTTTATATATAGACTCATAGTCTCCCAAAGAATTTAAAACCCTCAACAATTTTTCCCAATAAACAATATCCTCACTTTTAAAGTTTTTAATAGAAATCAATTCATTTTTTGCATTATTTAAATCATTTGCTTTTAAAAAATATTCCGAATACATTATATGCGATTCAGTATCACCATTAACAACAATAAGACTATCACACAATCCCTTAATTTCAAATTGAAACCCTTTAAAACATTTATCATCGTTTAAAAGTGCAGTAACAATTTCTAATTTTTTTTCCTTATTAAAAATATCACTCTTTATTATTTTCCTAACTAAAGCGATAGCTTCAGAATATTTAAAAATACTTCTGTAAAATTCAAATAATGAAAGTAACCCATTATCATTTTCCGGGTCTAAACTTAAAAGCTTATCATAATATTGTAACGCTAAATCATTCGCACCCATCGAAGCATAATGTTCAGCAATAAGACCATAAAAATGGGATTCTTCAGGATATTTTGAAATTGATTCCTTCAATACTTTAATTGCACTTTTATTATTATTCTCTATGGTATAAATTTTATAAAGAGAAACTGCAATCTCCTTGTTGAGCCCATATTTTCGTTCTAACTTCTTAATTATTCTAATAGCCTTTTTATAATTATTCTTTTTTACAAATAAAAGTGCATAATTAAATTGATATTCATATTTCGGATTAGATTTGACAATTTTATGATAAATATAAATTGTACTATCTATCTTATCGTTAATTTGATAAACATGAGCCAAATGAACCTTATACCAAATATTCTTTTTATCAAGCCTAGAAGCTATTCTGGCAAAATTTAATGCATTATGTTTGTCTCCTACAATGTTATAAATATCAGACAACTGAAAATAAACTGCAGCACTATATTCATTTATTTCACTACACCTGTTTAGTAAATTAATAGCTTGACTATAGTTTCCAAATATTTTTTGCTTTGTTGCTTCAGTGAAGGAATAATTATATTCAATTTGTTTGTTATCCGATAAACTCACCTGAACATTTCTTTTACTAATCCTGTTCAGTGAGCAACCTACCAAAAAAACATAAAAAACTAAATATATCTTTTTCATTTTTTATTTCTTTCCTGTATGCCCAAATCCACCATCTCCTCTAACAGTTTCATCTAACGTATCACATGCATCCCATTGAATTGTCTCAAATCTATTTATAACCATTTGGCAAATCCGATCACCATCGTGAATCGTAAAAGGTTCCGCAGAAAAATTAATAACAATAATTCCTACTTCACCCCTATAGTCAGCATCAATGGTACCAGGAGTGTTCACTAAAGAAATTCCGTTTTTTAAAGCTAAACCACTTCGTGGTCTCATCTGTGCCTCATAACCTTGTGGCAGCGCTATAAATAAACCTGTAGGAATTAGTCGCCTTTCACCAGGTTTTAACACAACAGGTTCATCAATATTTGCACGAATATCCATTCCTGCAGAAAGAGAAGTACTATAAGATGGCACTTCGTGTTTTGATTTATTTACAATTTTTACGTTCATTTTGTTTTTAAAAAGATTGATATTATTTGTTCCTTTTTTTCAAGATATAATATGAAAAATACAAAAATCACAGTATTCTTCATTAAATCTAAAACTGTATTAGAAAATTTTAACTGACTAATAATAATATAAAGAACTATAGCAAGGCCAAAATGCTTAGCAATTGAACCTACAGGATAATTAATACGATAATATTTTTGCCCAAGTAAATACGAAATGATTATAATGACAATATAACATATAAATCTCGACCATGCTGAAGCTACATAACTAAATTCAGGAATAAAGATAATATTTAAAACGATTGTAATAATAGCACCAACAGATGAAATAATAATTCCAAAATAAGTTCTTCCATTCAATTTATACCAAAAAGATAGGTTAAAATAAATTCCTAATCCTAAACTGCCAAGAAGATATATAGCAACAATTTTAGTGCCCTCACGAAATTCTGGTCCCACAAAATATTTCAGTATATCGATATATGCAATTACCCCAATAAAAATAACCAAACCATATAGAATAAAATATTTGGATACATCAGCAAGTATTGCCTTAGGATCCTCATGCTTACCCCTGTTAAAAAAATAAGGTTCTGCTGCAAAACGAAACATTTGGGTAAAAAGTGTCATAATAACTGCAATTTTAATACATGCTCCATAAATTCCTATCTGAGCCACACTATCAACTGACTTAGGTAAATATTTTTGCAATAATATCCTATCTAATGTCTCATTAATGGTTCCAATTAACCCAACGAATAATAATGGATAAGAATATTGAAACATGCTTTTCCATAACTCAAAACTAAATTTAATCCTTTCCCTAAAGAGATCAGGAAGCAACAAAATTAACGTAAATAAACTACCAATAAAATTAGCTATAAATATTAGGACGATGTCAACTTTAAACGATATTCCTAAAAAATGACCATTTTTAATAAAAAAATAAGGAATTATTTTTAGCAATAAAACATTAAATAAAATCGTAATAACAACATTTAATAATTTAAACAAAGCAAACTTGAAAGCTTTATTTTGCTGTCTAAGTTTTGCAAACGGAATAGCAGTTAACGAATCAAGACCTAAAATTAAGATGAACCAAACGATATACTCAACTTTATGCTCATAATTTAAAAAAGAAGCGATATTAGGAAGAAATAAAAAAGAAAGACCAAAAAAAACAATGGTACTAACCAAAATACTCAGAAAAGCAGTGCCATAAACCTTTGCAAAATCCTTTTCCTTTTTAGCGAAATAAAAAAAACCTGTCTCTAAACCATAGGTCAATATAATCGTCAAAAAAGTAACATAAGCATATAAAATAGTTACATCGCCATAAGCGGCAGGTTTAAAGAGATGGTATGTATACAAAGGCGTTAGCAAATAATTAAGAAACCTCGATACAATACTACTTAATCCGTATATAACGGTTTGGCCACCTAAATTTTTAATATGATTCAATTGTACTAACTATTTAAATTTTAATAAAAATAAATGTCTTTTATAAACGTTTCAAAGTTAACAATCCCTCTAAAATTAATCCAAGGTAATTGTTCCATTTAATACAAATTAATTAAAACCACGAGTTTTATTAACCATCAGCATAACTTTAAAATAAATAAAAATATTTGCATCTTTGTTCGTTCAAATATATTATAACATAGATAAACGTGACTATTTATTAATCAATATTATGATAAAGGTTAATTATCTAATTCTGGTTGCAGCAAGCCTTTCATTAATAAATATTTCATGTAACCAAAAAAGGAATATGCAAAATAAAGAAGTAAAAGTTGTTATATCTACCTCATTAGGTACTATAAAGCTTAAATTATATGATGAAACTCCATTACATCGTGATAACTTTGTCAAACTAATTAACAGTGACTTTTACAAGGAGAGAATATTTCACAGAGTCATCAGAACTTTTATGATTCAAGGTGGAGACTGCAATCTTCCGGAATCAAATCCAGATAAAGGTCAGGATGGAAAATATAATTATACTGTTCCTGCGGAAATTAACCCCTTATTAATTCACAAAAAAGGTGCGTTGGCTGCTGCAAGACAAGGTGATGCGATAAATCCAAAAAAAGCATCTTCTTCAACTCAATTTTACATTGTGCAAGGACAACCACTTACTGAAATACAGCTTCTTCAGCAAAACGCTAAAGTTAATTATACTGAAGATCAATTAAAAACTTATGCAACTATTGGCGGTACCCCCTCTTTGGATGGTAACTACACAGTATTTGGCGAAGTAACTGAAGGTTTGGAAGTAATCGATAAAATCGCCGCTGTACAAACACAACGTGGAGACAGACCTGTTAATGATATCATATTCAACATTAAAATTACCAAATAGCTATGCTTGATAAAATAGAACAAATAATAAAAGAAGCGTCAGAATTCGCAGCAAAAACAACTTCTGAAGCAGAAGACTTCCGTATTAAATATTTAAGTAAAAAAGGAGTTTTAAATCAATTATTTGAAGACTTTAAAAATCAGCCTTCCGAATTAAAAAAACAATCCGGACAGAAGCTTAATGAGCTTAAGGAATTTTTAAGTTCCACCTATAACGAGTTCAAAACCAAATTAGAGGATAAACAGGAATCCAATCATAAAAATGATTTAACCTTACCTGGCGATTCGTTTCAGCTGGGCTCCCGTCATCCTAATTCCCTGGTAAGGAATGAAATAAATGAAATTTTTGCACGCCTGGGTTTTACCATTGCAGAAGGACCGGAAATAGAAGACGATTGGCATGTTTTTTCGGCACTAAATTTTCCTATGGAACATCCGGCCAGGGACATGCAGGATACCTTTTTTATTGCGAAGGACCCCGAAATTTTATTGCGTACTCATACTTCGTCAGTCCAGGTTCGTATTATGGAAAATACCCAGCCTCCTATCCGATCAATAATGCCAGGCAGAGTATTTCGTAACGAAGCCATTTCAGCACGTTCACACTGCTTCTTTCACCAGGTAGAGGGTTTATACATTGATAAAAACGTTTCTTTTGCAGATTTAAAACAAACCTTATTATATTTTGCAAAAGAGTTCTTTGGTCATGATACCAAAATACGGTTACGTCCCTCCTATTTTCCGTTTACAGAACCTTCTGCCGAAATGGATATCTCCTGTTCCATCTGTAAAGGAAAAGGCTGTAATATTTGCAAACATTCAGGCTGGCTTGAAATCCTTGGTTGCGGAATGGTAGATCCGAACGTTCTACAAAACTCAGGTATTGACCCTAATGTTTATACCGGTTACGCCTTTGGTATGGGTATTGACCGTATGTCATTACTGAAATATCAGATCAAAGATATTCGTTTGCTTTTTGAGAACGACGTACGCTTTCTCGAACAGTTTTCAAGTGTCATTTAGGAGTTACAAAAGCTTAATTTCATATTCCATTTTCATGGCATCCTTGTAATTGGCGTTTACTCCGCAGTATTTATCGATGGATAGATTTACAGCTTTTTCAACTTTTTCTCTATCTAAGTTATTACCTTTGAACTCATAAATAACTTTCATAGCGAGAAACTTTTTAGGATGTTCATCGTTTAAGTCAGCATCGATTTTAATATTAAAATAAGAAACGTCTTCGCGCATTTTCTTAAGTATTGAAATAACATCCATACCAGTACAACCTGCAAGAGCGAGCATCATAAAAGATTTTGGTCTGGGTCCTTCATCATTACCGCCATTATCCAAACCTGCATCAATAATTATTTCGTGATTATCGATATTAGCGCTAAACTTCATATTACTTTCCCAAGTAACATCCAAAGATTTCTTCATATCCACTAAAAATTAAATATCCTATCTTAACAATTATACTCTAAAGAAGTTAAAAATATTAAAATAACCTTTGCTGGCTCCCAGGAAAAATCATTCCTAAATTTTTATAAGCAAGTTCAGTAACCTCCCGTCCTCGAGGAGTTCTTTTTATATAGCCCTCTTTTATCAAAAAGGGTTCATACACTTCTTCAATCGTTCCTGCATCATCTCCAACAGCAGTTGCTATCGTAGTCAGTCCTACAGGCCCGCCATTGAACTTTTCAATGATGGTTCGTAATATTTTATGATCCATCTCATCCAAACCGTTCCTGTCGATGTTTAAGGCATTTAATGCATATTGCGTAATTTTTAAGTCAATATGACCTTCTCCTTCAACCTGAGCAAAATCCCTTATCCTGCGTAACAAAGCATTACAAATACGAGGTGTACCCCGGCTACGAGAAGCAATTTCAAGAGAAGCTTCATTATTAATCTTCATATTCAATATTTGCGAGGAACGTTTTACGATATGATCAAGTGTAGCAACGTCATAATATTCCAAATGGCACGTAATCCCAAAACGTGCACGTAACGGGCTAGTTAACAACCCCGAACGGGTTGTAGCTCCTATTAGAGTAAAAGGATTTAGTTTTAATTGAATAGAACGAGCATTGGGACCTTTATCTAAAACTATGTCAATAACAAAATCTTCCATAGCTGAATATAAATACTCTTCAACAACCGGACTTAACCTATGAATTTCATCAATAAACAAAACATCATGGTCGTTAAGATTGGTAAGTATTCCCGCTAAATCCCCAGGTTTATCTAATACTGGTCCGGATGTAACCTTTAAATTAACCCCTAACTCATTTGCTATTATATTTGATAAAGTTGTTTTACCAAGCCCGGGAGGTCCATGTAATAATACATGATCCAATGACTCATCCCTCATTTTTGCAGCTTTTACAAAAACTTTTAAATTTGAAACAACTTTACCCTGACCTGAAAAGTCCTCAAATTCAATCGGTCTTACTTTCTTTTCAAAGTCCTTATCATTATCATCCAGCTTTTCATCTCTAAACTTGAAGTCCTCAACCATTCAATGTGTTTTTTTCTTCTCTATTTTAATACCATTTATCCTCGTTTCCATATCATTTTCATAATTAATTGTCAACAAAATGGTTCCATCCGGATTATATTTTTTCCAAGCTTTCTCTTTAAATCCATTTGCATAGTATTGTTCTTCGCGAATTTTTCCCGTTTCATAATAATAAACGTGTCTGCCATCTGCATTACCCTCAAAGTAATTACCAATGTAATATAAAACACCGTCTAAAAAATAAGTCTTCCAAATTCCTTCTTTAAGATCTTTTTTATAATTACCAATTTCCTTTACCTCACCAAACTTAGTTATCCAAAGGCTATCCTTTTCTCCATTTAAATAATTTCCTAAGACAACTGTATCGCCTGAAATGTTTAATTCTAAATACTTTCCTTCTCTTTTTCCGTCTGAAAAGTTTTCAACCCTAATTATCTTTCCATTATGGTAAAACCACTTCCATTCACCGTTTAACATACCTTTACTAAACTTTCCGGTTTGTTCAGTTTTACCTCCCTGGAAAAAAAAATTCCACTCTCCCTCCTGCCGGTTATTAATATAATTTCCAACCGATTTAACCTGGCCATCCTCATAAAAATAATTCCATTTTCCTTCACGCGTTCCGTCATCTCTAACAATACCCTGACTTACAATAATACCTTTTTCATTATATACATAAGCATTAATAACATTCCCATCTCCATCATACTCGCGCTGAATTCCTGTTGGTACATTTTTCCTAAAGTAACTTCGTTTAATAATTTTACCGTTAGCATCCTTGGTAATTCTCTCTTCGATATCTAATGTATCCTCTTTACCAGATTTAATCAATTTTCCATTATCATAGAGTTCAGATAATGTAACATTACCTTTTGGATCAAACTCTTTTAAATGACCAGTAAGTTGATTCTCATTAAAATTCTTTTCAGATTTAACAGATCCATCATTATAAAATTCTTTCCAAACACCTTCTTTACGGCTCTTAACTATACGATTAATATTTTGTTTATCAATCATATAATCATTAAAATATTCATAGAGCGTTATAATAACACTGTCATTATTAAACTCTTTTCCTATTCCATGTTTCTTATTATTCCGATAATTTATGACTTCTCTTAATTTACCATTTGGATAGTAATAATAAGATAAACCTTCCCTTTTATCATTCACAAACAATTCCTTTGAAATAACAATATTTCTTCTTGGTTGATTTTTCTCCTCAACACTAGAATATTGATAATAATAACCATTCCTTTTTCCAAGAACATAACTTATTTTTTCGAGTGTGTCACTCAATTCATTGTAAAATATCCACACACTATCCAATAAAAAATTCTTTCGTGTACCTTCTGATTTCACTATACCTGTAACATAATATGTCTTCCAAAAACCATCAGGCTTACCATTAACCATATGTCCTTCACTCGATATTTTTCCATTTGGATAAGTAAATTTTACATAGCCATTCTGATTCTTATCTTGTGAAAAACATTCATTACCAATAACAATAAGACAAATTATTACCAGAAATTTATTGAATAAATTAATTCTCATCATTTATAAAAATCTAAAATATCATTAAAAACCTAATTGTTGAGATAATTCAAGCATTCTTCGAATTGGTCTTTCTGCTTTATGTCGAATTTCTTCATTTAATGAAATTTCGAACTGATTATTTTTCAAGCTAAGATAAATCTTTTTTAATGTAATCATCTTCATAAACTGACAATCATTGCAAGCACAAGAAGAATCGCTTGGTGGAGCAGGTATGAATTTTTTATCCGGATTCATTTTTCGCATTTGATGCAATATCCCTGATTCAGTACAAACAATATATTCAATATTTTTATCAGATTCAGTATACTTCAATAAAGCTGCAGTTGAACCAATAAAATCAGAAATTATCAAAATTGGATTTTCGCATTCAGGGTGAGCAATTATTTTGGCTTTTGGAAATTCACTTTTCAACTGCAAGATTTTCACCAATGAAAATCTTTCATGTACATGACAAGCTCCGTTCCAAATAACCATATCTCTTCCGGTTATTCCGGCTATATAACTTCCCAGATTTTTATCAGGTGCAAAAACAATCTTCTCATCTTTCGGTAATGAATTTACAATGGCTAAAGCATTGGATGACGTACAAATTATATCAGTTAAAGCCTTTATTTCTGCAGTTGTATTTACATAAGAAATAACAGTGTGCCCAGGATATTCTTTAAGGAATCTTTGAAAGTCCTCCGCTTTACAAGAATCTGCCAGAGAACATCCTGCTTCTAAATCAGGTAATAATACTGTTTTTGAAGGACTTAATATTTTTGCAGTTTCAGCCATAAAATGCACTCCTGCAAATACAATAACATTAGCCTCAGTTTTTGCCGCTTGCTGGGAAAGCTGCAAACTATCTCCAATAAAATCGGCAATGTCTTGAATTTCTGCTTCCTGATAATAATGAGCCAAAATTATAGCATTTCTTTTTTTGCGCAAGCTGTTTATTTCGGATATTAGCTCTTCATTACTCATATTTAATTCTACAGCTTTTTCTTTTAAGAGATTAATCATATTAACATTATATATTTATTATTTAAATTGATTAAAATTCTATATGATGATGTTTATGTCCTGTTAATTCTGTTCATAAGTTATCATCGAAACCCTTGTAATTTTTAAATTAAGAAAGCAACAACAAGTAATTAACAGGCAAAGCAACACTAATTGGATTCAAAATCATCATTTTCGTATAGTTATTAACAACTGTTAATAGTTACAAAGTTTGAAAAAAAAAGACTTATTAACCAGAGATTTTTTGTTTAAAATTAGTTGATTACTTTAAATGAAATAACAAATAACTTTTTTGGAAGTTTGGGAGGAAGTGTTATACAAGAGTCGAAACAGGAGAAGCAATTTTTTTTATAAGTATTTTTCTAAAAGTATAAGGTATTTATGAACAACTTTTAAGCATTAACAAAAACATAGTATATGGCTGTTAATCAATATTATTATATAGTGATCAGAATTTTGGGCAGGGAACACTTTCCATTTTTCGTTTACTACGGGATCCGGTATTTTGATCAAATACGTAGATTAGAGCTACTTCGTGAGCACCTCCAGTTGAGGAAATGAGCGATGAGATGGTAAGATCGTAACTGTAAGTAAAAGTGAAATTTTTTATCATCAAACCCCCTGATATGCTGATGGCATCCTTGGTGTTAGTTCCATGAATTATTGGAATACCCCTGTACCAAAGGCCTATCATGAATGGCAATTTGTTATAATAAACACCCATATCGAGTTGCTGCATCAAAGCTTGATTTCTGTAGTTGAAAGCAAATGAAAGGCTTTGTTCATCGCTATTTAGGAAAGGTTTTCTCATTAGGAACTTTACTCCCCCATATACTGATAATTTCATTGGTGTATACCTAATATCATTTTGAAGTGTTTGGCTGGTTTTCATTATGTGGTCGACAGTAGCTCCAAGCCATGTATTTTTGTTAAAAATAAGTAAAGATCCTGAAAAATCAATATGTCCTGATTGATCTCCGGGAGGTGATTCCACTGTTCCATTCAAGACATCATCTCCAAAAAACTGATCGGCAAATGTTAGTTTACTGAAATTTATTTTTCGTTGATAATATAAGAATTGAATACCTGGTTGAATCGAAAATTCTCTATTTATCTTTATTCGGTAGGAATAATTCAGGCCAGCCTGAGTTGTAGTCAATTTACCACCACCAGCATTATCGCGCAGCAATAATAAACCTACTCCACTATTGAATTGGCTGAGATAACTATCAAATGACAACGCGTAGGTAATGAATTTGCCAGATAATTTGGGCCATTGGTCGCGGAAGTTTATTCCAACCCTTGTATTGTTGGCTGTTCCTGCCATTGATGGACCGAGATAAAGGGGAGCAGCATAGAATTGCGAAAATTGCGGGTCCTGACCGTATCCCAGTGTTGCTGTTAAAAGCAGCGTGACGATATATATTATCTTTTTCATTTTGAAAACCCTCATTTTTTCATCAGTAATACGTCCCCGGTTATACTAAACCGTTTGTCATCATTATATACACCAGATACATGATAGATATAAATATCCTGTGTCACCAGCTGATTTTTATAGTATCCATCCCAACCTACGTCAATATCATTGCTTTCGAAAAGCAATACACCCCAACGGTTGAATATGGATATATGATATTCTTTGATACCTCCGTTTATAACAATTGGATAGAAAACATCATTACTAAAATCATGAGCGTTATATCTTCCATTTGAAGAGCCATTGGGGTTTGGCGTGAAGGCTGAAGGGAATTTAAGTCTGCTCTTTTCAATTACGTGAACTCCATTTACAAGGGTCATCGAATCGGCACATTGATGATCTGTCCAAACGGTAAGTGATACATTATAGAAGCCAGAATCAGTATATGTGTGCAATGCATTGAAAACATTGGAAGTATTACCATCACCGAAATTCCATAAGTAAGAATTGCCAAACTCAGAATAGTTATAGCATCTTAAGCTTTGCTCAGGTATATATATTTCGGTAGGAACAACTTCAAATTTGGCTATTGGAACATTGTAAACGGTAATTAATTTTTCATTGGTTACTAATTTTCCTACTGGTCCCATTACGGTCATTTTTGCAGTGTAAGTTCCAGGTATCTTATAAGTAAACGATGCATTATCGGAAGTAGATGTTGAATCACCAACACCGAATGACCATTTAATCGGATAATTTTCTGCTGTTGTTTTGGTGAACTTCACTTCTAATGGTGGACACCCTGCGTTTCTGTTAACGGCGAATGATGCTGTAGGCAGCTTGTAGTAAGTAATTTGAACACGGTCTGAGGAAATACAACCATTGATATTCACAGACCAAGTAAAGGTATTTACACCTTCACCAAGATCTGTAACATACGTTTCAGTATTAGTAGGTGAATTAATTGTTCCGGCACCTGCATCAATTGTCCAGGTACCAAAGCCGCGTGAAGGACTGTTTCCTATTAACATGCTTGAATTATCAAATACAACCTGATCAGGTCCGGCATAAACATTGGTTTGGTTGTTTTTAACTTCAACCACATCGTTAGCTGAACAGCGGTCGTGTGTAATTGTCCAACGAAGCATATTACTTCCCTGACCTAACCCTACAACCCTCGTGTTATATTGCGTGCTATCAAGAAAGATAGCGGTACCGCTAATTACACTCCAATGAGCTGTTCCAGTAATGGGCTTATTTCCATTTAAGGCTGCCGTATTGTCGCATACGGAAATATTTGTGCCAGCATTAGGTGTTGTTGGTGAATCATTATATATGACCACATCATCAAAGGATGAACAATTCTGTTTGATAATTTTCCACCTAAGGATGTTATTGCCTAGCACAAGATTTTGAACCAAGCTGTTAAAGCTATTGCTATTAGTGAAATTTCCACCACCACTAATTACACTCCATACACCAACGCCGTATTGAGGAACATTTGCGTCGAGTGTAATTCTGTCCGAACATATAATCAGATCAGCGCCTGCCAGAGCAATGCTTGGTGAGTTATTTACAATTTTTAATTCGCGATACTCAGAACATTGTTTGTTCGTTACTGTCCAGCGTAGGATGTTGGTATCTGGATCTAATTTACGGATCACTGTAAACGGGTTGTTGGCATTACCAATTAATCCGGCGCCTTTTATAATACTCCAAACACCATTACCTATAATGGGCTGATTGGATGCTAACAAAGCAGAATCAGTGCAAAGTGTTTGATCAAGGCCGGCATTGGTATTAATAGGCTTGTTATTGCTGATGACAACTTCATCCGACAAGGAACAATTGGTATTGGTAATCGTCCAACGATAAGTATTTGAGCCTAAACCAATATTGGTAACATTAGAATCATAGGCAGTTGAATCGCTGAATTTGCCAGCGCCACTGAGAACTGACCAAGCCCCTTTTCCTATTAATATTGGTTTTGCAGAAAGTGCAGTTATGTTTGTGCACAGGTTTTGGTCGCCACCAGCAAAAGCATCACTGGGTGAATTGTTGGTTACTGTTGTTTCTGATGTTGAAATACATGAGAAGTTGCGAATAGTCCAGCGAAGAATATTATTTCCTTTATCCAGATTTTTAACTTCGGTGTTTGGACCTGAAGGGTTGACAAATAGGGCAGACCCTGAACCTCCAATGATAGACCATTCTCCTGAACCTGTACCAGGATTGTTTGCATTCATCAGTATATGATCATCACAAGTAGTTATTGGTGTTCCTGCAATTGATTTTATAAAGGCATAGTTTACTTCCACTTCAGCGTATGAAATACATCCGGTGTTGTTAATTGTCCATCTCAAAACATTCGTACCTGATGCTAATCTCTTGATTAATGAGGTATTAAGAGTGGTATCGGCAAAAGTGCCAGAACCATTCATTACACTCCATCGGGCAAATTCTCCCAGGCTTGTATTAGGTCTGTTGGCTGAGAGGAATAAGGAATCGACACACACCACAGTATTAAATCCGGCGCTTGCTGTAGTTGGTTTATGACTGGTGATGACAACATCGTCGTGAGATGAACAATTGTTTTTGTGAATAGTCCAACGCAGCGTGTTGATGCCAGAGGCCAAGCCAGAAACGTCATTATTAATAAATCGTCCTGAACCACTTATAACATTCCATTCACCCATACCTATAAATGGGGTATTAGGGATGAGTGCCGTTTTGTCATCACAGATAGTCTGATCGAGCCCGGCATATGCAACAGTTGGTTTATCGTTAGTGATGGTCAATAATGTTGACGAAACACAAGTGCCTTTGGTAATAGTCCATCGGAACAGGTTGTCTCCGTTATTAAGATTGGTAACTTTGGAATCGTGCTGGGTAACATCGGCAATTATTGCAGAGCCACCTTCCAATGTCCATTTACCGGTACCTTGAATAGGTACATTTCCTGTTAACATTGACGAATCGCCGCATAGTATTTGGTTTGGACCTACAAAAGCTATTGTGGGTGCATTGTTGACGATAACAACCGTATCGTAAAATTCAATTCCATTGACAACTACGGACCACCTTAAGATGTTGGTACCAGGAGCAAGACCAGAAACCTGGCTATTGTAAGCTTCGTTATCATTAAAATTAGCTGCACCCTTTTGTACTGTCCAAACGCCAAACCCGTAAGTTGGTTTTGCTGCTTCAAGGTAAGTTTGGTTCAGGCATAAAATCTGATCCGGACCAGCATCTACCTTTTCAACAGTACCATTGGTTATGATGACGTCGTCAAATGAAGTACATCCTTTGTACATTATAGTCCAACGTAATGTATTTCCACCTGGGTTAAGGTTAGTAACGGCTGTATTGAAAAGCGTATCGTTGGCAAATAGTGCCGAACCACTGATGACACTCCATTTTCCCTTGCCCACTAAGGGTTGGTTAGCCCCCAGTATTGTATTATTTCCTCCTAAAAATTGATCTAATCCGGCATCGGCAGGTGTGGGCATATTACAAACTAATGTGATTGTGTCGGTATTAACACATGTGCCTTTATACAAAGACCAAATCAACTTGTTATTACCAGTGATAAAGCCCGAAACTTTTGTGTTGTAAACCCTTCCATCCAGAAAAGATGCTGAACCTAGAAGTACAGACCATTGGCCCGTTGCGCCTAATGGGGGAGGAGTAGCATCAAGGGTAGTACGGTTATCACATAAAACCTGGTCGTAACCAGCATTCACATCAATGGCATTATTTGTTATGATTGCTGTATCAGAAAGGCTGCAAATTTGGTTGGTAATTGTCCAAAGAAGACTATTCTTGCCTTTTCCAATATATGTAGCGCTTGTATTGCGTGAAACAGGATTGGTAATTGTTGCCAAGCCGGAAAAAACAGACCAAAGACCTGTGCCATGAACAGGTTGATTTCCTGCAAGTATTGTGTTATTTGCGCATATTGACTGGTCTGGGCCTGCATCGGGGATAGTTGGTCTATAATTAGTAATGATAACAGAATCCCTGGTGTTACAGCCTTTCTTACTTACAGTCCAGTATAATTTGTTGTCACCATATCCGAAACTTGAAGATTTTGTACCTGGTAAAGAGGCATTTACAAAAGAGGCAAAACCGGATGATACACTCCAGATGCCACTTGTTCCTGTTGGCAACGTACTTCCTTTAAGTGTAATTTCCAATGAACAGATAGGAAGGTTTTGGCCTGCGTCCACATTAACAATATTGTTGGTAATTTTTACGGTATCTATGCTTTTACAGCCGTTTGCAGTAACAGTCCAGGTTAATATATTATCGCCCTGAGCAACTGAGCTTATGGCTGAATTATTTTGTGATGCATTAGCTATAATGGTTGAACCGGAAATGAGACTCCATGAACCTGAGCCTCCTGCCGGAATTATGCTTCCCTGCAGGGTTGTTGTTGCAGAACAAATATTCTGGTCGATACCTGCATAAATTGTTGGGTTGGTATTTACGGTAATTGCATAAGGAGCGGACCATGAACCCATACCGCAACTATTTTTACCACGTACTTTCACTGTTTGGGCTCCAGTGGCAGAATTAGCTGCGAAGCGAACCTTAATAAGACGGGTATTTGCTCCCCATTGAATGGATGCTCCTGTTGGAAGAATCCATTCATAATCTGTAGCATTAGCAATGGGATCAACTTCATAGATTACACCCGAATCGCTCAAGCAGATAGCATTATTAACAGCGGCATATTTTATATTAGAGGCTGCAGCGGGTAACAGGCCTACTACAATTTGAAGATCTGAAGATACAATGCCATTTCCACAATTATTGACTCCAAAAACGTGAATTGGACCTGAAACTGCTATGTTAGTGTAGTCTACTGTAATGGTATTTGAGTTTACTCCGGAAGTAATCGTTGCTCCAACAGGTATACTCCAGGAATAAGAAATGGCATTGGTAATTGGAGCTACCGTATAAACCATTGCTGAAGTGCCCTGACAAACATTAAACAGACCAACAACCTGACCGGCAGGAAGTGGTAAAGGTGTAGTAACAATTGATACACCGCCTGTCATAGGAGTTGTGCAACCGTTTGCTCCTGTGCATATGATCGTATAGTTTCCCGGTAGTTTCTGCAAACCAAAATTGAGAGCTGCCCCAGTGCCATTGAGTGATGATATGACATTAGTGCCGTTCAACAATAATTGATAGGCTGCCGTGGCTTCTGAATTAGCAAGTCCGACATTCAGACCAGTCAGGTTTTCGCAGTAAACACCACCACCGGTTACCGTAAATTTCTGAGGTAATGGTTTTATAGTAAAAGTAACCGTTTCGTAAGGACTAACACATCCAAAAGTGCTGGTTTGTGTAATATAATAATTATAAGTTCCTGCAACACTTTCGAGTGATGTGAAGCTGCTGCCAATTTTAACAGGAGCCGGCAATGAAGCGTTAGCATACCATTTGATACTATTTCCGGAAGCATTGAATGAAGGATTGGCATTGCCTTCACAAACATTGGCCGAAAGTTTATCAATGACCGGTTTGGCCGGATTTGGATGGATAACTAAGCTAACTTCCTTGGTTAAGCTTTCGCAGCCGTTTGCATTGGTTTGAGTAGCAAAATATGTATAAGTACCTGGAACAACAATGGTTGCAGGTGGTGCAAATAAAGTACCACTTGCCAAAAGGGAACCACCCGGGATATCATACCAGCGAATATTGCTACCGGAAGCCTGTAGCGAAGGATTTGGTAATCCCTGGCAAACTGCATTATCTATATTGACGGGAGCTATTGGTAATGCCAATATTGAATAAGTTGCTTGAGCAGCAGCGCTTTCGCAATGGTTAAAAAGATCTGTTTGTGTTACGAAATAATTGTAATTTCCAACAGTGCTTGCCGTTGGTGTAAATGTATTTCCACTATGCAATAATACCAAAGGCGTTAATGTAGCATCGCTATACCATTTTACATTGGTACCTGCAGCTGTCAACGGAGAAGCAGGAACTCCAAAACAGGCTGTTCCTATTGGAATTACAGGTGCTGCAGGAGTAGTAATATTTTTAACCACTGAAACAGGCAGAGAGCTTGTACAGCCATTAATCGAAGAGGTAACTGTGAGGTAATATGTTCCTGGAGTATCAACCATGGGTTCTTTTAAGGTGGCGTCCGAAATATTTCCTGGTCCGGTCCAGGCATAAGTTGCACTTGGGGTGGATGAGTTACCGCTAATTTTTACGGAGTTTATTGTACAATTCAAAGTATCGGGTTGGGAATTAACCCAAATATTAGGCACCGCAAAATCGTTCGTAACCTGAGCGCTATCAATGGCTTTGCAGCCATTAGCCGGGTTTAGTATTGCAAGTGTATAATATCCAATTGCATCGACCCTTGGACTGTTGGTTAAGGAATTAATAATATTGCCACTGCCAGTGGTTGTCCATTGATACGAAATGCCCGAAGTAAGAGAATTACCTGAAAGTATAACCTGTTTAGTAGTACATGTAATTTGTGCAGGACTTTTGTTCACGTTGATATCAGGTAAAGTTTTATCTTGGGTAACAACCACGCTATTAATTGTAGAACACTGATTGACAAAATCTGTCAAAGTAAGTGTATATGTGGCGGGTGTGAGTACTATCGGATTTGAAACATTGGCGTCTCCAGGTTTAATACTTCCGAATCCGGTTGTTGACCAAGCATATGAGACATTAAGATCTGTAGATGAAGCGCTCAGCTTAACTTGGCTTACTGTGCAGGTAAATTTATCAGGTGGTGCTATTACTAATAGTGGAGGTGTTTTATTTTCGATCACCTGGATAGAAGCAGTATTTATACATCCAGTGGTAGTATCTGTAACGGTTAAAATGTAAGTTCCAGCCTGGTTAACAATTGGGTTAAAACTGTTAATGCCTGCTACAATATTGCCAGGGCTTGCAGTCCAGGTAAATTTAGTTCCTACTTGTGTTGGTTGTCCATAAAGGGTCACACTATTTACAGCGCAGGTAAGTTCAGGCGGATAGGCATTCACCGTAAGTGTTGGTAGATCCACCGCAGATAAAACCGGAACATTTGTACTATTCGGACATCCGGTAACTGCATCAGAAACCGTAAGTGTGTACATGCCAGGAGCGTTTACCTTTAAAATGAAGGTATTTGCGCCTGTAACAATATGGCCGCCCTGGCTTGCTGCCCAAACGGGGTTGATACCTGTGGATGTGCTTCCATCGAGAATTATTGAATTAGCAGCACATGACATGGCAAATGGACCTCCCGTGACAATAGCAGAAGATGTCGATTTGTTTTCAATTACCACAATTGTATTATAGTTTGTACATCCGCTGGTTCTGTTCGTTACCGATACTTTGTAGGTTCCTATCGCATCAACAATGGCGATAGCAGTGTTTTCATTGGTTATGTTTCCACTACTTGTGGTACTCCACACATAATCAACATTTGGAAGTACCGGTGAGACTTCAAGATTAACAGTTGTCTTGCTACAGGTTAAAACGTCGGGAGCTAAAATATTTGGAATTGCGGGAATTGTTTTATCTTCAGTTACAGGTACGGTATCTTTTGCAGTACAACCATTTAAAGCTGTAACTGTGAGGATGTAATTCCCTATGGCATCTACCTTTGGTTTTTGGGTATTTATGCCTGTAATGTTTCCGGGTCCTGACCAGGCGTAGATAACTGCAGTTGTGGAGGAACTTCCTGACAATTCAACCTGATTAACAGTACAGGTTAATTTGGCTGGATTCTTGTCTACAGTTACATCTGGTGCTGCATTATCGGCTGTAACCGAAATATTTTTTGAAGTTGAGCAACCGGTATTGTTATTTGTTACCGTTAAAGTGTATAGGCCAGCCTTGGTAACTACCACATCCAATAAACTTGCGGAACCTGAAATAGTGCCGTTGGAAGTAGTCCACAAAGCTGTGTAGTTCAAAATATTGGTTGTACTATTAATGGTAACAGCTGGCTGTGTGCAGGTAATGATAGCAGGGGCTGTAATGGTAATGGCTGGAGCCACCTTGTCTTCAGGGACTGTCAAAGTTCTGGTGGATTTGCAACCGGTTACCGGATGGGTAGCAGTGAGTGTATAAATTCCTGAGGCATTTACGGTTGGGTTTGGGATGGTAACATTAGAAATGGTTCCCGGGCCTGTCCACAGTAATGTTGAGTTAACAGGAATTATATTGCAATTTAATATGGACGTAGTTTGTGCGCAGGTAATGGTAACAGGAATTACCGGAAAGTTTATGGAAGGTATACTTAAGTCCTGCAAAACGTTTATGGTTGCACTGTCCTTACACAGGCTGGATGGGTGGGAAACAATCATTTTGTATGTTCCCGGAGCATCAATTGTAATGATATCAGCAACGGGTGAAGAAATAATATTTCCACCGCTGATGGCTGACCATGCAAACAAAGCATTGGTAGTACTTGAACTTCCTGTTAACAAAAGTGTCGTATTACCGCATGTCAAAGTACCAGGGGCATTGATAACTACATTTAGTGGTTTCAAAAAGTTACCCGGAACATCTGTGCTATCCTTAAATGTACATCCATTTGCGCCGGTAGCTGTCAAATAATATCTTCCGGGTTTATTTACGGTAGGTGTTGGCGATGTTGAGTTCGCAATCGTAGCCGTAGCAGGACCTGTCCATAGTAAGGTTGATCCTGAAGCAAAACCATTTAAAGAAACCAAAGGAAAACCACAACTCATGGTGACCGGTGATTTATCGATGGATATAACAGGGGCAGCTTTATCTTCAGGAACAGTAATACTTGCAGTACCAACACAACCTGTAATTGTATTGGTAACGGACATTACATAAGAGCCTCCTTTGCTTACCGAAGGGGTAAACGAAGTAGATCCTGAAGCAATAATTCCGTTTAATGTTGTCCAGCTTATTGCAATAGGCAAGGTAACAGATGAACCTATTAAGGTTATTGATGGAGTGGAGCATGTAACAGTTCCGGGGACAGCAATTTGGGCATCAGGTGAGGCCTGGTTTGCGTTTACTAATAATGATGCATTTGCACTACATCCATTGTCATTATTTGTTACTGAAAGCATATAAGTACCCGCTTTTGAAACTACGGCAGAAACTGTATTTGCTCCTGACACAATGGTGCCATTCCCGGTTGTCCAAAGATAACTTGGGTTAACAATTGGGGTAGATCCGGTAATGGTTGTTTGAGGTGCAGTACAAGTTAATGTAGCTGGAATAACAGGGAATGATATAGTGGGAGGTGTTATATCCTGGACCACGGTTACCTGGGCAGTGGAAGTACAACCACTAATGGGATGGTATGCTGTTAGAGTATAAATTCCGGGCTTGTTTACTGTTGGTGTTTGTGTATTTGAGCCGGAAAGAATACCTGGGCCAGTCCACAATAACAGTGCGCCTGTGGTGGTTGACGATCCACTCAACGAAATGGTAGTACTTGAGCAAGTTAATATTGGTGGATTGGTGTTTACTGTTATGTTAGGTAATGAATTGTCGCCCAGTACCTGTACTGTTTTGGAAGATATACAACCATTGGGAGCAGAAACAGTGAATGTATAAATACCTATAGCATTGACTGTTGGATTGGTGGTATTGGCATTAATAATTGTACCAGGCCCAGTCCAATTGAAAATTGCCCCAGGGGTAACCGAGCTTCCGCTCAATGTTATCAAATTCAGGGTGCAGGTAAGTTTTTGTATGGCAGGGTCAACTACTGCGATATCAGGTAATATTTTTTGTTCAGCAATAGTAATACTGCTGGTTGATGTGCATCCGCTATTCAAGTTAGTAACCAGCACATCATAGACTCCAGCTTTGTCAACAGTAATATTTGCGGTGGTTGCTCCGACCACAATATGTCCTCCGGAACTGGCAGTCCAGCTATAACTTACAGGGAATATGCTGGTGATTGTAGCAGCAAGTGTTATGGTTGAGGCCGTACATGTAACAATTCCTCCATTCGATGCTGTAATATTCACATTTTGAGGAATCTGGACATCGGCCATGACAGTGACTGTTCCCTGAGTTTTGCAGGAATTTAAAAGTTCCGTTACAGTAACTGTATAATCTCCTGCTGCATCAACATTCGGGCTGGCTGATAATGCACCTGATGCTATATGGCCGCCATTTATCGGTGTCCACAAAAAAGATGTGCCGGGGGTTGAAGAGGAAGCCGTTAATGTGATGATAGGAGTGGAGCAGGTTATAGTTGCCGGCGAAGTGTTTAGTGTAAGCTGTGGCGTAGGTACAACGTTTACTGGCAAAGAACTAACTGTCCCTTGTCCACAAGTATTTGAACCTTTTACGGTAACTACTCCCGAAAGAGCAGCAGCTCCATAATTAACAGTTATGGTATTGGTTCCTTGTCCGCTTAAGATTGAGGCGCCTGGAGCAACAGTCCATATATAAGATGTAGCATTGGCGATCGGAGCAACGGTATATATTTGGTTTTTAACTCCCTGACATACTGTAGTTGGGCCAGTAATGGTTGTTGCAGCAATCGGTAATGGTGTTGCCACAATGGGTACATTGCCGCTCATTACTGCCTGGCAAGCTGATATTCCGGTTGCAATTATGGTGTAAGTACCAGCAGTTTGCTGAAATCCAAAATTAAATGAACTACCGTTTCCAGCAATCGAAGTTACAGAAGAAACACCGTTTAGTATCAACTGATACGAGGCTGTTGCTTCCGAGCCATCCAATCCAACAGTCATTCCGATTTGACCAACACAATAAGTTCCTCCTCCAACCACATTAAATATTTGAGGTAATGCTGTAATGGTAAAGGTTACAGTTTCGTAAGCACTGATACAGCCTTGTGCATTGGTTTGTGTGACATAGTAATTATAAGTTCCTGCAGCTGTAACGATTGGTGTATAGGTGTTCCCATTGGCTACAGGTATTCCCAGTAATGAATTGTTGTACCATTTAATATTGTTTCCTGAGGCTGTAAATGTTGGATTGGCAGTCCCAAAACAAATGGTAGCTGATAATTTATCTAAGGTAGGTTTTGCAGGAACAGAATTGATTGTAAGTGTTACAGGTATAGCTGGACTTTGACAGTTATTGGCGTCTGTTTGTGTTGCGTAATAAGTATAAGTTCCTGACAAAAATATGGATGCCGGAGGTGTATATAAGCCACCAGATCCCAGTAAAGAACCTCCCGGAACATCATACCAGCGAATATTCGAGCCTGCAGCTTGCAATGCCGAATTTGCAGATCCCTGGCAAATAACCTGATCGGTTTTAACCGGAGAAGAAGGTAAGGTCAACACATTATAGGTAACCTGGGTGGCAGGACTCTCACACTGGCTTACAGGATCAGTCTGAGTTACAAAAAAGAAATAATTACCAATCGCAATAGATGAGGCAGGTGTAAAGTTATTACCATCGTGAAGTTTAGTAGCAGGTAATTGCGATGCATTGCTATACCATTTGATGCCATTTCCGATAGCCGACAATGTTGATGCAGGCGAATTGAAACAAGAAAAACCGTTACCTGAGGATGGTGCAGCAGGAACAGCAATATTTTTGGTAACGGTAACCGGTAAGGAGGCAGTGCAGCCATTTGTTGTTGAGGTTACAGTGAGTGTATATGTTCCCGGAGTACTTACGGTTGGTATTTTTAAGGTAGGGTCGGAAATGGTACCTGGTCCACTCCAAAGGTAGGTAACATTGGACGTAGACGAACTTCCGCTGATGTTGACGGTGCTGTTCACGCAGTTCAATACGGCAGGATTGATATCCACCCAAATGTTTGGTATTGCTATATCTTGTGTTACGATAACATTATCAGTTATTGAACAACCATTTGTGGGATTGGTAACAGTAAGATTGTATGTGCCTGTAGCGTCAACCCTTGGTGTTTGGGATGTTGGGTTAATGATATTTCCTGTTCCAGCGGTACTCCACTGATAAGTAACACCTGAAGTTAATGAATTTCCGGAAAGTAAAACATTTGATCTTGTGCAGGTGAGTGGCAAAGGATTCTTATCAACATTAATATTGGGAATCATTTTGTCATCGGTTACCGTGACATTACCTGTGGTTGTGCACAGGTTGTTCAAATCGGTTAATATGATATTGTAAGTTCCGATAGAAAGGACTATTGGATTTGAAACATTGTTATCACCTGGCCTGATTGTACCTGTGCCTCCGGTTGTCCATGCATATGAAACACTTGGAGCTGTGGTAGAAGCGTTCAGTTGAACCTGGGTAACAGAACATGTAAGTTTGGCAGGTGAAGTAAGCGAAAGTAAAGGTGCAGCAATATCCTGTTGTACCAGAATAGCTGCTGTACTTTTACAACCAGTAGCAGTTTTTGTTACAGTTAAGATGTAAGTTCCTGGCTGATCTACAACTGGTGTACTGGTGGCAATGCCTGATACGATATTTCCCGGACTGGTTGTCCAGGTAAATGTGGTGCCTGCTTCGGTCGGTTGTCCAAATAGCGAAACACTTGTAACCGAACATGTAAGTTTAGGGGGGAAGGCATTTACGGTAAGCGTTGGCAAACCCCCTGTTGAGGTTACGGGCACGCTTGCACTATTAGTACAACCGGTAATTGCGTCGGATGTGGTGATGGTATAAGTTCCTGCTGCGTCAATGGTTGGCTTAAAGGTAGATCCACCTGATAAAATATGACCTCCTAATGTCGCTGTCCAAACCGGATTGATACCTGTAGAGGCACTTCCATCCAAAACAATGGATGGTGATGCACAGGATATACTGTATGGAGTGCCAGTGATAGCTGCTGTAGGAGCAGAATTGTCTTTACTGACTACAACAGAATTTTGACTCGAGCATCCGCTTGTGAGATTTGTAATTTTAACTGTGTAAGTTCCTATTGCATCAACAGTTGCTATAGGAGAGCTGGCATTGATGATTGTTCCGGAACCAGATGTGGACCATGAATAACTGCTGTTTGCAATCTGAGGCGATACTTCTACCTGAACCGAAGTACGCGAACAGGTTAGTTGCAGAGGTACAAGTATAGATGGTATAGCAGGGGTGGTTTTATCCTGCCCAACTGTTACCACATCGGTTGATTTACAACCGTTAGGGGCGGTTACTGTTAAAGTATATATGCCGATTGCATCAACCTTTGGCTTTTGCGTTGTTGGGCTTGTTATGTTAGCACCTGCAGGGCCAGTCCACTGTAATGTGGTAGCCGGCGTTATGGATGCTCCATATAACTCAACCTGAGTTGTGGTACAAGTTAGTAATGCAGGGTTTTTGTCAACTGTAATATCCGGAGAGATTGCATCTGCCGTTACAGTAACATTCTGTGATGCAGTGCACCCACTTGTTGAATTGGTAATGGTAAGCGAATATAAACCAGCTTTCGTAACTATTGCGTTTAAATTTGTTGTTGATCCTGAAATAATTCCAGTCGTTGTAGTCCATAAAGCACTATAGGCTGCTGTTGAGGTACTACCGTTCAATGTAATGGAAGGCACAGTGCAGGTTATAACTGATGGAGCTGCAATTGCAACATTGGCAGGA
>WSSedL1CaDRAFT_10000285_pt1 | contig 35536 bp, 34 predicted proteins | sample WetSurSL1Cattail_FD_9464 | JGI IMG/M metagenome (IMG submission 9464)
CCAAACCCAACCGCCAATAGAATACAAAACCTTTAAGCGAGGGTTTTGCTTTTTAAGCGCTAATACACTTGCAATTTTAGCAGCATCAGTTGCCAACTCAAATTGAACATTTCCATCCACAATATTGGCAAAAGCATAATTAATATGCGTTAACTTAGCCGCATCTACCTTTGCAGGATTGAAATCTTCATAACCTGCTACGTAACCTATTATTTTCAAATCTTCTTTGGGTTGATTTTGCTTTCTCTCCAATGAAGAACAAGCAAAAAATAGACTAACCAATAGGATTATAAAAGCTGATTTCATCGCTGTGTTGTATGGTTTATACTGAGTCATTATGATGCTTTAATTGGTGTGAATTTGTTCTTATTAGTTGTTTTTCTCTACAAATCGTCCATCTTCATTGATAACAAATGTTTTTTTCGAAAAGGGACTTTTAATTGAAATATTCCATCCAAAACTATAATTTTCTAATTTTGGAACTACTGAAATACCATCGATTTTAAAATCGGTTACGGCAAGTTCTTTTAATGAAGTTGCCCAATGCTTTTTGGATGAAAAATATTGTTTTTGCGCTCTGTAGTATTCAAACAATTTCCATTTTACTTGCTCTTCTTTTGGAATTGTAAAAGTATCTTTTCCTTCTTTCGAAGAAAAATAAACATAGCCCCATTTTTCAGGTTCGTGCATATTAATCACACTTTGCGGAGACCAAACCCAATTGTATTCAGGCAAAAATTTCCCTTTCGCATCTTTTTTACGCTCGTATTTGCCATCAATAATAGCATGTTGCCAATTGACTCTGGAAAAATTCACTCTCCAAAAGTTGTCTCTTGGCACATTGTCTTCTCCATAGGATTTTTGATACGCTGCCCAAGGAATCGCCATTTCAAGCGTCCAACCTTCATCGGTATCGTTTGGATTATTGATTGTTCCGTTGACTTTTACCGCCGATTTCAATCCTGTAATGTTCCAATCATTCAACACCACATTCGAATTGGTGCGGTATGGTTTTGACAAAAATAAATCCCAAGCCGTATTAAGGGCATTGATCTCTAATTCGTAATAATTAAAAGTATCGCCATCAGGATCGATAAAAACCTCAAAATCATTGTTGTAAAAAATGATGGTATCTCGCTGTTTTAAGTTCGCCCAAACATGTGGTTCTTCCATCTTAGCTAAAATGTAAAAATTGGTCTCGTCCCAAAGCATTTTCACCTTTGTGTTGAACTTTGGTTTTTCGATGCCTTCAATATCAATAAAAGGATCAGACCAATCTACTTTTGACCATGAAGCATCAGAACCATCGCCATCAATTACGATTTTATCTGCTGTTTTGTAGGCAACATAACTTTTGGGAGTAATTTCTTTTTTGGATTGTGAAAAACCAACAATAGAAATTAAACCTAATAGAACCGATACCCATTTCGTTTTTACAACCATCCTTTTTTCTATAAACTGTTCTCTTTTGTAAACTGAATTACTTCACTTAATTTACCAAATGCCATTGCTACCACAGTATCGGCAGCACCGTAATATACGGCTAATTTATCTTCTTTTGCATCATGCAAAGCAGCACAAGGGAAAACCACATTTGGCACATCGCCTACTTGTTCGTAATTTACTGCTGGCCCTAATAAATAAGGTTGCGTTCTGTATTTTACCGTATCTGGTTTATCTGTATCTAAAATAGCAGCACCCATTGCGTAACGGAAACCATTACAGGTATTAATTACTCCGTGGTAAATCATTAACCAACCTTCTTCTGTCAAAATAGGAATTGGTCCTGCTCCAATTTTGGTACATTGCCAAGCACTGTCTTCAAAAGGTGTTGGTTTCATTACCAAACGGTGTTCTCCCCAATATTTCATATCAGGACTATAACTAATCCAAATATCTCCAAAAGGTGTATGTCCGTTATCACTTGGACGGCTTAACATGGCATATTTTCCGTTTATCTTTTGTGGAAACAAAACTCCATTTCTATTGAAAGGCAAATAAGCATTTTCACATTGAAAAAACTCCACAAAATCAAAAGTATAACCAATACCAATTGTTGGTCCATTGTATCCATTACACCAAGTTATCCAATAACGATCTTCGATAAAAACCACACGAGGATCATATTTATAAGCTGATTCAATCATTTCAGTATTTCCAGCTTGCATTACAATTGGCTCGTGATTGATGTCCCAATTGATTCCATCTTTACTAAAACCAGCAAAGATATTCATTTGCACCGCTTTGTTATCACATCTAAAAACACCTGCAAAACCATCTCCAAAAGGAACTACTGCACTATTAAAAATACTATTTGATGATGGAATAGCATAACGATCAATAATTGGATTTTCTGAATATCTCCACATTACATCATTACTGTTTTCAGGTCTATCTTGCCAAGGAATTGTACTCACTTTAATTTATTTATTTGTTAAACTTATTTATCAATTAGGGTTTGATTTTTATCTAATGTATTGAATCCTTTTCGAGGGATTCTTATTTGTTAATCCTCTATTTTTCGAACTTTATCCAACCAAGTATATTTTAGAATAATCGAAGTTGCTAAAAACACCACTAACGAAACTATAGCTTTTGGATAATCTCTGATAATAAAAAATATAGGCAATACAATCATACTGGATTGCCAAACGATACCAACAAGACAATTGAGCATATCCTTTGTAAAATCATTATTTTTTTCAAAAGTTTGATCTTCTTTTTTTAATAATTTATACACTGGTTTCCAAAAACCCCAAGGTCTCACATTGGTATAAAATGATTTTAATACTTCCATATCAGTTGGTTTGCTTAGGAAAGTTCCTAAAATACAACCCAAAGCCGAAAATGCTAATATTACTGGAAACAGATAAATGGCTTGCATTTGGGATATCGTATGCAATAAAGTTCCTGCTGTGAAATTTGCTTTGTTTTGTTCTAAAACAAATTCTAGAGAAGCAATTATCAATCCTGAGAACATTCCCCAGAAATAGCCCCAACCGTTAAATCGCCACCAAATCCATTTTAAGAAATTGGCTGCTACATAACCACCAAACAATGCACTGGTAATCCATAAAGTCAAGGAATTAATAGAATCGGCAAAAAAGCCCATGAAAACCCCTAAACCTACTACTAGAAAAGAAGCAATTTGGCTTATCTTAATATAATGTTCACTGGTTTCATTAGGTTTGAAATATTTTTTATACAAATCATTTACAATATAAGCTGGTCCCGCGTTTACAAATGCAGAGAAAGTAGACATAAATGCTGCCAACAATCCAGCTAACAACAAACCTTTAATTCCCACAGGAATATGAAGATTAATCACTTTTGGCATCAATATTTCTAAATCTGCGCCACTTAAATTTGGATTAATTGCCATTTCAGGAGCTAAGGTTACCAAAGCAATAACTACAATTCCTGCAATCAATAAATATCTTGGAATAAAGAGAATTAAATTGGTAAAACCGCTCATGTAAGCCGCTTCTTTAACCGTTTTAGTCGAAAGAATTCGTTGCAAATCATAACTTGGTGTGGGTCCAGCGATACTTGCAAAAAAACCTTTAAACAAAGACATTCCCACTAACGAACCAAACATTTTATAACCTTCGGTATCAATTAAATTATTGAAAGCTTGAAATTTTTCGCCCCAATGCGGACCAAGTTCTGAAGAGAAAAATACGTTTTTCCATTCATCCGTAATGATCGAATTGATTTGAACATCGGTATAATTAATCAAGGTATAACCCGCAACCAAAATTCCTGCCACCACCATAATTCCGTATTGCAAAACCTCTGTAGCAACTACCGAAAACATTCCGCCTTTAATCGTATAAATAGTCGTTAGAAAAATAACCAATAATGCGTACGATTGCTCCGAATTTAAAAGTAACATATCGCCAATATGCAGCGCTAGATCCCAAGGTAAAATGATGGTCATGAATTTACCAATTCCTTCAAAGAAATAAGCAATAAAACCTATAGTTGATACAATTGCAAAAACGGCAACAATAATATGAGAAGCTCTTCCTGCTTTGTCATTTCCAAAACGAGTCAAAATCCATTCAGATCCTGTCATCGTATTGGATTTACGAATCCAAACCGCCAGAAACATCATGACAAAAATTTGGTTCCAAATCGGCCAAAGCCACATAAAAAAGAAACTTTTTACTCCGTATAAAAATAAGACACCAACCATCCAAGCTGTTCCAGAAACATCAAACATTCCGGAACCATTACTCAAACCGAGATAATACCATTTTATAGAATTTCCTCCTAAAAAATAATCATCTAATCCCTGAGAAGCTTTTCTAGAAATCCAAACTCCAATTCCTATGGTTAATAGAATATAAAAAACTATTATTGATACATCAATGCTATCCATTATTTTGCTGATTTATTCGTTAAACCCCAACTTTTATTAGGCTCAGAACCCATAACAAAATGTAAAATACCACCTTGTAATAGCTGTTGATGCGTAATTGTAGTTTTATTAAAAGCAACACCATTAAGTGTAGCTGATTGAATATAAAAGTTCTTTTTCGAAACATTTTCGGCTTCAATTGTAAAGGTTTTATCACCCAGAAGTTTGATGGTTGCCTTTTCGAAAATTGGACTTCCTATTTCGTATTCTCCAGAAGCTGGATTCATTGGATACAAACCAATGGAACTAAAAACGTACCAAGCTGACATTTGACCGCAATCTTCATTCCCGCTTAAACCGTTTGGAGTGGTATTGTATTGGGTATCTAAAATATGACGTACCCAATATTGTGTCCGCCAAGGTTGGTGCGCATGATTAAACATATAAGCAATATGATGACTCGGCTCATTTCCGTGGGCATATTGTCCAATTAATCCCGAAATATCTGCTGAAACATTGTTTCCTGTAATTTCAGAACTCTCAGTAAATAATTGCTCTAAACGTTTGGTGAAAATAGCATCACTTCCGTGCAGTTTTATAAGATCATCAACATTGTGAGGCACAAACCAGCTGTGTTGCCAAGCATTTCCTTCGGTATAATCGGTATGTTCTCTGTGATTAGAATGTTTCGGGTCGAAAGGTTCATTCCAAGATTTTCCATCTTCCGATTTTCCTCTCATAAATCCCGTAATAGGATCAAATAAATGCTTATACGCTTGAGAACGATTTAAGAAATATTGATAATCAGCTTCTTTCCCTAATGCTTTTGCCATTTGGGCTACGCACCAATCATCATAAGCATATTCTAAAGTAATAGTTACCGACTCGTCTAATAAATTATAAGGAATGTAACCGTATTTTTTATACAAATTCAATCCGCGTTCGTCTTGCATCATCGTAGCTTTCATCGCTTGGTATGCTTTTTCAGCATCAAGACCTTTAATCCCATTTTTATAAGCATTCAGAATTACAGGAATCGAATGGTATCCTGTCATTGTATTGGTTTCATTGGCAGATAGTGTCCAAACTGGTAATATTTTTTTAGTTTCATAATACGCTAACATCGAGTTTACAATATCAGAAGCTTTGTCTGGTGCAACAATTGTCAACAAAGGATTCTCAGCTCTAAAGGTATCCCAAAGTGATAAAGTGGAATAAGCCGTATAATTTTTAGCCGTTATGATTTTATCATCTTCTCTTCTAAACTGTCCATTTTTATCGCTATAAGTAGCAGGAGCAATTTGAGCGTGATACAAGGCGGTATAAAAAATAGTTTTAAGAGAATCTATTGGAGTTTCAACTTGAATAGTTGACAAAGCGGTATTCCAAGTTTTTTCTGCTGCTGATTTGGCTTTATCAAAATCAAAACCACCAGCATCCAGATTATCTTTTGCATTAGCAATACTAACCGATGACAAAGCTACTTTTACCAATAACTCATTACTATTATCAGATTTGAAAAACAACTGTGTTGCTGTTTTTTCCCCTTCCGATGTTTTTCCATTTACCAATTTGCTATCAGCAATTAAATTGGCTTCGGAAATTGGTTTAGAAAATTTAGCCACAAAAAATACTTTTTGATTTTTAGCCCAACCTGTACTAAATCTAAAACCACTAATAGTATTTTTGTCTTCAACAGTAATTCCTGTTTTTGTTGCTTTATCCCAATTGATGGCAAAACCTAAATCGATAATTACTGATTGTCCCTCTTTTTCTGCAAAAGTATATTTATGAAATGCGGTACGTTGCGAAGCCGTTAATTCTACATTAATCTTAGGATCATTTAGAAATACTTGATAATAACCCGGTTTAGAAGTTTCGTTTTTATGACTGTATCCTGATTTGTATGGAAGTGAATCGCGAGAAGTAGCTGTTACAGTTAAATCAACTTTTTTATTGATTGGCATAAAAAGAATATCGGCTAAATCACCAATACCTGTTCCGCTTAAATGCAAATGACTAAATCCTGCTACAATAGAATCGGAATAATGATAACCAGAACACCAATCCCAACTAGAGATGCCATTATCTGGACTTACTTGAATCATACCAAAAGGTACTGTTGCTCCTGGAAAAGTATGACCATGTCCCCCTGTTCCTATAAAAGGATCTACTTTTGTAATTAAATCATCCGTATTACTGATTGTTTTTTCACTATTTGATTTACAATTTGAAAGTAAAACTGCAGTTAAAACAACTAAAGCGATATTCTTCATAAGCGATATTCTTAAATTTAACATTAAATTTATATAAATTTGACCGCAGTCAAAATAATTTTAGACGGACAACAAAAAAACAGCCCTAAACACCACAAAAAAGGGATCAAAAACTAAAAAGATCAAAAAATGATTTTCAATTCAAACAAATTTGAAAAAATACCATTGCATTACCATATTATATTTTGGTTAATCTATTTTGTATTTAATACTTTTAGATGGGGAAGCTATTTCAATGATTATTTCTACTCCTTTAAAACAAATTTATTAGGTTTTCCTATTCACATGACACTATGTTATTTGAACATCTTAGTGCTTATGCCTAATTTGATTTACAAAAAAAGATATGTTCTTTATATTTTCCTTTTGTTGCTGGCCTTATTTAGCATGGTACTTATAAAATTTAATCTTACCTATTTTTTTATCAGCCATAATGTTTGGCCTGAAGGTCCAGAACACATAGAAAAATTATCATTAAATTATACTATAGACATGATGATAGGCGAACTTTATGTAATTGCTTTTGTAACAGCTATTAAAATCACATTAGACTTTATAAAAGAACATAAAAGAGTAACTGACCTAGAAAAATCAAATTTAGAAACAGAATTGCTGTTTTTAAAATCGCAAATATCGCCTCATTTTTTCTTCAATACCTTAAATAATATTTACTCTTTATCGGTTGAAAAATCAAATAAAACTCCTAAAATCATCTTAAAACTGTCTGAATTAATGCGTTATATGTTATATGAAACACAAAGCAAAAGGCAAACTTTAGAAAACGAAATTCTGTGTATCCAAAATTACTTGGATTTAGAACGAATTCGACACGATGAAAAACTAGAAGTTAATATGTATATCTCTGGCGACATTCAAGATAAAGAAATTTCGCCAATGCTATTGCTTACATTTATTGAAAATGCTTTCAAACATGGAGCTAATAAAAATGTGGGACATGTTAAAATTGACATCAACTTTAAAATCAAAGAAGATTTTCTATATTTTTCAGTTTCTAATCCAATGCCTACAATAACAAAGCACGTAGATAATTTTAACAAGTCAAGTGGTATAGGAATTGAAAATGTGAAGAAAAGACTTGAATTAGGGTACAACAAAAACGATTATTACCTATCAATTAAAAATAAAAAGAATATTTTTGTCATTAAGCTTAAAATAAAAGTTTCTTAAATAATCTTTACCCAACAAAGCCTTCCAATTTATTTTGACTCCTAAAAATTATATAAAACAATGAAAATTAAATGTCTAATAATAGATGATGAGCCATTAGCAATTAATGTAATTAAAAACTACATCGAACAAATTGAAGAGTTAGAATTAATCAATTCTTTTAGCAATTCAATTGAAGGTTTAAATTTTTTAAAAAACAACTCGGTTGATGTTATCTTTTTAGACATAAATATGCCTGTTTTAGACGGTATTAATTTTATTAAAAGTTTAGAAAATCCCCCTTTATTAATAATCACTAGTGCCTATGATGAGTTTGCAATAGAAACTTACGAATTAGATGTTCTAGATTATTTAGTAAAACCAATAGAGTTTCCAAGGTTACTAAAAGCAGTAAATAAAGTTTACAAAAGACTAGATAACACCAACAAAATAGCTGTAGACGTTAACAAAGAGCATCCTTTTATTTTTGTCAAAATTGATAAAAAGAAAATGAAAAAGATTTTTCTTGATGAAATTTTAGTGATTGAAAGTCTAAAAGACTATTTAAAAATAAACACTTTATCAGGCAAATATATCATTCACAGCACATTATCTGATTTTACGAATTTATTACCAGAAAGAGATTTTATAAGAATACACCGGTCTTATACCGTAGCCATTGATAAAATTGATGCTGTAGAAGGAAATAGTATCGAAATTGAAGGCTTAAGATACGTTATAGGAAGATCTTATATTGATGAAGTAAAACAACGCATTTTAAATTCGGCTATTTAAAAACATCAAATACTATTTTTTAATTGAAGTTAAAAATCTCGAAAACAAGAATTGCTCTAGCTTTCTTATTTTCGAGATTTTTATTTATAAAAGCAATCTTTTAAGGCTGTAAAAACAAAAAGTGCAATCTTAATTGATTGCACTTTTTTCAGCGTAATTTCCTAAATAACCAAAAATAAACAAATTACTCAACCATAGTCTTAATTTAGAAATGATAACGTTTAAATGCTTCTATAGCAGCATATTCAGCTAATCCTAAATCATTGTATTTTTTAGCCGTAGCTCTATTTCTATCTTCGGCACGAACCCAAAACTCTCTACTATCGTCTCCTTGAAACATTACACCATCTTTTTGAGATTGGTGGTAGAAAATAGCATGACGTTTTTTCAATACCTGATCTGGACTCATAGGTACTGCCATTTCAATTTGGTACGATTCCCATTCGTGCCAAGCTCCACGATACAACCAAACCCAACAATCATCCATATAGCTGTTGTGTTTCAATTGTTTTAAAGCTTCAAACAAACTGTCCAAACATACTTTGTGAGTTCCGTGTGGATCAGCCAAATCTCCTGCTGCATAAATTTGGTGTGGTTTAATATCTTCAATAAGATCACACATAATTTTAATATCAGCCTCAGTAAGATTTCCTTTCTTAACCGTTCCAGTTTCGTAGAATGGTAAATTTAGAAAATGAACATTCGAATCTGGAACGCCTAAATAACGAGTTGCTCCTAAAGATTCGCTTCTTCTAATTAATCCTTTTAATTTTCGAACGGCCACAGAATCAATATCGTTTCGGTCTTTATTTTTCAAGAAATTAATGATACTTTCCGATTCACTAGATTCTGAATTTAGAACCGTAGAAACTTCTGCAAACTTCAAAGCTTCATCATTAGAAACAGCAATATTTCCTGAAGTTTGATAGGCAATATGAACTTCATGTCCTTGATCTACTAATCGATCAAAAGTTCCTCCCATAGAAATCACATCATCATCTGGATGTGGACTAAAGATAATTACTCTCTTTTTTGAAGGATTGGAACGCTCTGGTCTATTGCTATCGTCAGCATTAGGTTTTCCACCTGGCCAACCTGTAATAGTATGCTGCAATTGGTTGAACATTTTAATGTTCAAGTTGTAAGCTGTTCCTTCTTCAGCTAATAACCCTGACATACCATTATCATTGTAGTCTTTGTCCGTTAACTTTAAAATTGGTTTGCTAGTTAATTCACTTAACCAAACTACCGCTTTCAATTTCAATTCCTCTGTCCAAACACATGATTTCACTAACCATGGTGTTTTTACTCTTGTCAATTCAGAAGAAGCTTCTGTATCTAAAACAAAAGTAGTATTGTTATGGTCTTGCAAATAAGTTGCAGGAACCTGAGAAGACATTTCGCCTTCAATTGTATCTTTTAAAATATCAGCTTTACTAATTCCCCAAGCTAATAAAACAATTCTCTTTGCATTTCTAACCGTTCCAATTCCCATTGTAATGGCTTTTCTAGGAACATTATCAATTCCTAAAAATGCTGGGGCAGCATCAATACGTGTTAAATGATCTAAAGTTATACTTCTTGTACCCGAATTGATATGAGAACCTGGCTCATTAAAACCAATATGTCCTGTTCTACCAATTCCTAAAAGCTGAAAATCCAATCCTCCATAAGATTTAATTTTCATCTCATAATCAATACAATATTGTTGCAGTTCTTCGCTACTTACTGTACCATCTGGAATATTTATATTTTCAGGAAGAATATCAACATGATTAAAAAGATGCTCATGCATAAAATGATGGTAACTCTGAATATTGTTTTTATCCATAGGATAATATTCATCTAAATTAAAAGTCACGACATTTACAAAACTCAAATTTTCTTCTTTGTGTAGTCGCACAAGTTCCTCATAAACTTTAGTAGGAGAAGATCCTGTTGCTAATCCTAAAACGCAAGGCTCATTCAATTCTTCTTTTCTCTGAATTAAATTTGCTATTTCATGAGCTACTAATACTGAAGCTTCTTTTGATGAATCGAATATAACATTATGTATTTTTTCGAAACGTGTTTCTTCAAACTTACCTGCTTCTCTATAACTTATACCGTCTTTAATCATGTGCCTGTTTTTAATTTATTACTGTAAAATTACTCCTTTACTAAATTCCATAAATTATAAATTCGACTAATAACAATCCTACTTCGCCAAAAGACATTTTTTTGGATATGTAATTTTCTGAATCTATAAAAATGGACTAATTACTCCACAATACTAAGCTCACCAATTGTTGTTATTTTACCTCTATCAACACCTAATTTAGCAACAAAACGCAAATATTTTGTTTTTACTGGATCGAATGTTTTAATTTGTTCAATTGGATTGTTCTTTATATTTGAAAACTCCCCTTCTGATTGCTTCGTCCAATTTTTTCCATCTAAGCTGGTATAAAACTCGTAGTTCGAAATTAAATTAAGAGGATTCCCTATTTGCTGAGGAATATAGCTAAAGCCTTTAATAGTTATTTCGCTTCCTAAATCAACTATTACTTCTTGTGGATGTTGATTGACATCTTCTTCAAAATTCCAAGTTGTACTAGGATTACCATCTATAATTCTATTTGCTGTTTTTAAGTCACTGCTAGTAACGGAAACAATTTTCCAATTTTCTTTAGAAACACCATACTTAACTATTCGAATAGCACTACTTATTTCCTCTTCATTATCTATCGAAATGGCTTTAATTTCAACTGCTTTATCATACTTAAATGAACCATTGTATTTCAAGCTTTTTGCAGTAGGAGTTGTTCCATCAAGCGTATAATAAATCGTGTTTCCTTCTTCAGTATTCATAGAAACTATTCCATTTTTATCTCTTTGTATAGCTGGCATTCGTACAAAAGTAGGCGCATTAAAAGCTTGAATATTTGAAATAACAATACTTGCTTTAGAATCGGTGATAGTAATTCTAAGCTCCGAAGCAGTTACTCTTTTTGTTCGCAATATTCTTTTGTAACCAATAGTTGTTTCGCTAGCAATCGTTTGCCATTCCCCATCTACTTTTGCTTCAACAGTAAATGCTTTAACGCGTTGCCCCAATTTGATGTATTCTTGTAATAAAACTCGATTGAAAGCAGTTGGTTTTTTAAATGCAAATAGTATAGAAGCATTTTTTACATCATCATCTGTTGCCCAATAGGTTTCTTTATTTCCATCTATTGTGTTAGCTGCAGCATATTCCGTACTATTTCCTCTCCAATTACTAGCACTAGCTTTAGTTTTTGAAAGTACTTCTTTCTTGAAATCTTTTTTAATAACGGCTGCATATTCTTTCAATCTTTGAACATCATTTTCATGAATCAATCCTCTTTTATCGGGAGGAATATTCAATAAAAAAGTAGTATTACGACCGATAGAATGATAATAAAAATCGACCATTTCGTCTAGTGTATGTACTTTATCATCTTCTACAGCATGATAAAACCAACCTGGTCGTATCGATACATTAGTTTCTCCAGGAACCCATTTTTCACCATCTTCATGACCAGACATGTATTCTGAATAATGTACTTTTCCTGCTAAGTCATCTTTTTGACGCAAAAGACTCCAATTGGTTTTATTGGCATAACCTTCCTCGTTTCCAATCCATCTAGCCTCAGAAGGTCCAATTCCCCAAACCAAAGTATTAGGTGAAATTTTATATATTAATTTATAGGTTTCGTCCCAATTGTAATATTCTAAGGTATTTATTTTTCTAATTTCATTAGCTCCTCCATAATAACCATCACCACCATTTGCGCCATCAAACCACATTTCGAAAATAGCTCCATAATTGGTCAGTAATTCTTTCAATTGGTTTCTAAAATAAGTAATGTAAGCTGGTTTTCCATAATCTGCATTATTTCTATCCCAAGGTGAAAGATACAATCCTAATTTAAGACCATACTCTTTACACGCCGCTGCCAATTCTTTCACTACATCTCCTTTTCCATTTTTCCAAGGAGAATTTTTTACAGAACGTTCCGTATAAGCTGAAGGCCATAAACAAAATCCATCGTGATGTTTGGCTACCAAAATAATTCCTTTCATTCCTGCTGCCTTAGCCACACGAGCCCATTGACGCGCATCTAAATGAGTTGGATTAAACAATTCTGGTGATTCATCCCCGTAACCCCATTCTTTATTGGTAAAAGTGTTTAATGAAAAATGGATAAAAGCATAAGATTCCATTTCTTGCCAATTAATTTGTTTTTGTGTTGGCAAAGGACCAAAAGCTGCTGGAGGTTTTATAAATTCTTGACTATAAATAGGACTGAATATATAAAAGAGATTACATAATAAAAAAAGCTTTCTCATTAAATTCATATTTTTTATGTTATACAATTAATTAAAATCTAAAATTAGAATATAATAGTTCTTAAAACTTATAATTTCGACCAACAACATTTTTAAAACTGTTTAGGTGAATTCTTCATCTTAGTGGTTATAAATTAAATCCTTAAAAACCTAGAAGAAAAAAAATCGAATAAAATGATACATTTGTACTTTCTGAAAACAACTTCAAAAATACTTACATGGTTTATGAAAACTTTATTTTCTGCCTCGAAGGTGTTCCTGACGTAGAAACGTATCACACCACCGAGGTTGTTAAAAACTTAGAACATCTCGCATTTGAACATAAAATTACCAGTATCTACAAAAGCTGTGATACCATTGAAGGACTAGAAGAAAGTCTTGGTGCTTTACTCTATGATGATCATCATTTTAAAGACTACGAAATTATTTATCTGGTGATGCCAGGTCAAGAAAACAACATTTGTCTTCACGATTACTATTATAGTTTAGAAGAAATAGCCGAATTATTTGAAGGAAAACTAAAAGGTAAGATTATACATTTTGCTAACAAAAAAATCTTGGATTTAACTCCTGACGAATCACAATATTTTCTTGATATAACAGGTGCTAGAGCTATTTCGGGATACGGAGCCGAGTTCAACAAAATAAGTAGCATTCATCTGGATAAATCTTTTTTTAGCCTTTGTGAAGAATTAGATAATCTAGTTGAAATTGTGGAAGAATTACATCAAAAGAATTATGCCTTGTGTAAATTTCTTGATTTTAGATTGTACTATTAAAATAGTATAGTTAATACTAAAAAATCAATTTCGAGAACTCAGTAAACTTTAATACTTTCGTAAAAATTAAAATAAATAGTACTCTATATTTTATCCTACCTTTTTTATACAAGCTACCAATAATGAAAAAATATTATGTACATAACGGTATCGAAAGCAGCGGCCCTTTTGACTTAGCCGAATTGCAAATAAAACAAATTACTGCAACAACTCCAGTGTGGTTTTCCGGAATTCCCGATTGGAAAACTGCATCTGAAATAGACGAACTACAAACTATTTTAAAAATAGTACCTCCTCCTTTTAAATCTGTACCACCAAAGCCGAAAAAAGAAGAAGAAAACCCCAAAATTATGGGACTAAATAAAAAAACATTTTACGTAGTTTTCCTATTTGTACTATTAATTATCGGAAGTATTGTTTTAACAATCTTAGAAGAGAACAGAAAGGTAGAATTGGATCAAAAAAATTTAAAAACTGAAAAGGAAAATCAACAATTTCAACTACAGGAAAAAGAAATTCAAGAACAAAAACAACGTATAAGTGAACAAGAAAAATTAGAAACGGAACGACTTACAAAAGAAAGAAAAGCAGCTATTAACAGCAAACTATCAGAAAATCAAATCAAGCAAATTGAATATCAAAGTCGTTTAGAAGAAGCAAAAAATAATTTGATTAAGGCTAATGAATTTCAGTTTTTTAGAACTGCAGAAGAAAAAAACAGAGAGATAAATGCCATTCAAACTGACATTGCTGATTTTAATAATGAAATTAAATTACTAGAAAACGAACGCAATCAATTGGATTTAGAACTAGAAAAAATACAATTAAAAGAAAATCAAAATCCTTAAAAAAAAGGGCATCATTTCGCAATTAAACCTAAAAAATGCAAAATCGTTATTCTTTAGTTATCAGCCCTTCTGAAGAAATTATTGCTTTGGTAAAAACCATGAAGGAGGAATTAGCGGCAGAAATCGGCTGGTTTCATAGTAAAAATTCGTTGGCACACATTACCGTAAACGAATTCATGGCTGCTGAAAATGAAATTGAAACTATTAAAAAACAACTCAATTCTATTTGTGAAAGTCTAAAACCAATTTCAGTTTGCTTAAATTCATTTGACAATTATCCCAATGGTGCTTTTTTCATAGCTCCAGATGCTAATTCGAAAATAGATTTGAAGCAAATTATGAAACAGGTAAACCAATCATTTAAAGTAAAAACACTTTTAAAAAATAACGAACCTCACCTATCTATCGCTCGAAAATTAACTCCCGAACAACTTGCTTCCAGTTATCGTTTATTTTCTAAAGCTATTGACTTGAATTTTATTTGCAATAGTATCACGCTTCGCCGCTTTAATCCCGATGTTAAACAGTTTGAAATAATGGATCATTTTGAATTTAAAAACAATCCCAAAAACACTTTTGTACAAGGAACTCTTTTTTAAATTCAATAAACTCTAAAAAAATGCGCTAAAAAAAAACTTAAATGTCCTTTGATAAAAATCAAAAAACGTAACTTTAGGATTATGAAAAAGCATTTTAACATCATCATCGCAGGAGCAGGTGGAATTGCAGAAGCTACCGCTTTAATTTTAGCCGAATGGAGCCAAGTAACTCCTACTCTATTTATTGGAAATAGAACACTTTCTAAAGCAAAGTCACTTGCACAATGGCTCGAAATAGGAACTACAAAATCGTGTAACATTCAAGCTTTCCATCTAGCAGAAAATGAAATTTCAGAAGAAATGAAATCTATTTTCAGTCAAGCTGATATTATTTTGGATTGTCTCCCTGGAAGTCAAGCACCAAGAATTGCTAAAATCGCCAAAGAATACCATTTGCATTATGCTAATCTTACCGAATATGTTGCCGAAACTGATGAGATTATCGCTTTAGCAAAAGATGCTCAAACGGGATTTATATTGCAAACTGGAATTGCCCCAGGTTATATTGATGTACTTGCGAATGCGCTGTTTCAACAATTCTGCATTGATTTTAATGTAAATACAGCTGATAAATTAGAATTTAAAGTGGGAGCGCTTACAAAAAATGCCGTTGCTCCACATTATTATGGTTTTACTTGGAGTCCAATAGGCGTAGCAACCGAATACCTTAAAAACGCGATTGTTCTTCGAAATTTTAGCAAAACCGAACTTCCTGCATTATCTGAAAAAACTTCAATTATCATTAATGGAATTAGCTATGAAGACGATTTAACTTCAGGCGGAGCTGCCGATTTACCTGATGCTTTGGCTGGAAAAGTACGTAACTTAGATTATAAAACGCTCCGTTTTCCAGGACATTATGATTGGGTTCAAAAGCAATTAGCTACCATTACTAATTCTGAAAATAACATCAAAGAATTACAGCAAATCATGCAACATGAAATTCCGCTTATGGAAGACGACCAAATTATCTTATACGCTGCTGTAGAAGGCAAAGATATTAAAGGAGTTTTACGAAGACGTGAAGTTTATAAATGCATTCTTCCACTAAAAATTGGGAATCATACCTTAAGAGCCATACAAATTACAACTGCAGCACCATTGGTACAATCAGCGCAACTATTACTAGAAAATAATTTAAAAGGTGTTATTCTTCAAAGCCAGATTGAAACGGAATCTTTTTTGAATGGAAATTTCATCATTCCTGTTTATGGAAAAATACAATAGTATCTATAATTTTAGAAAAATAAGGAACACAGATTTAAGAAATTCAAGAAATTTTCTCCGATAAAAATTTAAAAAAATATGTTTTTTATTTATCAAATTTCTTTAATCTGTGTTCCAAAAATCTATATTTCAAAACTATTTCAAATTCTTATTTGAAGACTGTCTGATAATCAATTCTGGCTCTAGAATAATTCTACTTACCGTTTTTTTCTTTGGATTATTCATTCGTTCTAGGAAAGCTTCAGCAGCTAATTTCCCTATTTGGTCACTATGCTGATTCACCGTTGAAATCGACGGTTGCGTCAACGAAGTAAAAGGTTCATCACTAAAACCAATCAGTGCCATTTCTTCAGGAACTTTAATGTTATTTTCTAAAAGTACTTGTAAAGCTCCAAGCGCAGCAATATCGCCAGCCACATAAACTGCATCAGGTCTTTCGGGAGCGTCTAATAATTGCTGCATGATTCTGCGTCCATCCTCAATTCGCAAATTACTTTCAACAATCCAATTGTCTTGAATACTTAAATTCCATTTTTCAAGCGCATCTTTATAACCACGAATTCTTTCTTTATAAATTCGAATATGATGAAATCCAGCAATATGTGCAATGCGTTTGCAATTTTGAGACACCAAATGATCTACCACCAAATGGCTACTTTTGTAATCGTCAATTCCCACATAATCCACATTTAGCTCTTCTTCTCCTCTATCAAACAATACGAGTTCCGTACCTTTTGATTTTATCTTTTGATAATATTCTAAATCAGTAGTTTCATTTGCCATAGACGCAATAATTCCGTCCACTTGAATTTTTAAGAGCGTATCAATTTCTTGGCATTCTTTGGCATACAATTCATTTGACTGCGTCATGATAATATTGTAACCGTTCAAATTAAGCACCTTTTCAATATTCTCAACCACTGAAGAAAAAAAATGACTGTTAACACGAGGAATAATCACACCGACTAAATTGCTTTTTCCTTTGCGTAAAGCACTCGACAAAAAATTGGGTTGATAATCCAATTCTTGCGCAACTTGTCTCACGGCAATTTTAGTCTTATCACTAATTCGAGGATGATCATTTAATGCCTTAGAAACCGCCGAAGGTGTTAAACCTAAAACAGCAGCTATATCTTTTATCGTGGAATTTTTTTTATTCTCCAATTAGTTTTTATATTTGTTCAATCGATGGAACAAAAATAGGATTTTAAAAGGAAAACACAATATATTTTCAAGTTGTGTTTTTTTATTTCTAAAACTGTTCAAACGTTGGAACAAAATAAATAATTATTTAAAAAGATGAAATCGCTAACAAAATAAGTTTGTTGTAAACAAACATCAAATAAAGGCGATAACATATATGACCTATAAAAAATAAAATCTACATATATGAAATATATTGTTTGTGAAAAACCAGGGGAATTCATTTTAAAAGAAAAAGAAGCACCTGTTAGAAAAGAAAATGAAGCCTTACTACAAATCAACAAAGTAGGTATTTGTGGAACCGATTTACACGCTTATGGCGGAAATCAAGCGTTTTTCACTTATCCTAGAATCTTAGGGCATGAATTAGCTTCTACAGTACTTGAAATTGGAGAAAATCCTAGAGGAATTAAAGCCGGAGACAATGTTGTGGTAATGCCTTACGTAAGCTGTGGCACATGTATTGCTTGTAGAAACGGAAAAACAAATTGCTGTACTAACATTAAAGTTTTAGGCGTTCATACCGATGGTGGAATGCAAGAGCAAATTACCGTTCCTGCTTCTATCCTATTGCCTGCAAACAATTTGACAGATGATCAAATGGCTATTGTAGAACCATTGGCTATTGGTGCGCACGCTATTCGTAGAGCTGCTATTGTTCCTGGAGAAACTGTTGCGGTTGTAGGTTGTGGTCCTATCGGAATTGGGATTATGAAACTAGCTCAAATTGCCGGTGCCAAAGTAATTGCCATTGATATAAATGAGCAACGTTTGGCTTACGCCAAAGAAAAAATTGGTGTGGATTACATAGTAAAAGCAGGTGAAAATACAGTTGAAGAAATTACAAAAATCACTAATGGCGATTTGTGTACAGCTGTTTTTGATGCTTCGGGACACAAAGGCGCTTTAGAAACTTGCCCTAATTATATGTCACACGGTGGACGTTTTGTACTTGTTGGTTTATCCAAAGGGGAATTAACTTATAGCCATCCAGCCATTCACGCTAAAGAAATGACTTTAATGTGCAGCCGAAATGCTACTACCGAAGATTTTGAACACGTAATTAGTGTTTTAGACCAATTCCCAACGGAATCTTATATCAGTCACACTGTTCCTTATACCGAAATGATTGCCAATTTTGATAGTTGGTTAAATCCAGCAACAGGAGTTATTAAAGCTACAGTAGATTTTAAATTGAAATAGTAATGATAATAGATTCACATCAGCATTTTTGGATATACGAAGCAGAAAAGCACGCTTGGATTGACGATGACATGAAAGTCATTCGTAAGGATTTCATGCCTGAAGATTTAAAATTAGTTTATAAAAATAACGGGATTGATGGTTGTGTAGCTGTAGAAGCCGACCAAACATTAGCTCAAACGGATTTTCTTTTAGATTTAGCCGAAAAAAATGATTTTATCAAAGGAGTTGTCGGTTGGGCTGACTTAAGAGCTTCGAATATTGATAGTGTCTTAAAGCAATACAGCCAATTTCCAAAACTAAAAGGTTTTAGACATGTGGTTCAAGCGGAAGCCGATCATAATTTCATGTTACGTCCTAATTTCCTAAACGGAATTGCGGCTTTAGAAAAATACAATTTCACTTATGATATTTTGATTTTTCCTCATCAACTGGGTGCAGCATTAGAATTAGTATGCCGTTTTCCAAATCAGAAATTCATTATCGACCACATAGCAAAACCGTATATAAAAGATGGATTTTATGATGGTTGGGCAACTTTAATGAAAGCAATTGGAGATCATAAAAATGTGTACTGCAAATTATCTGGAATGACAACCGAAGCCGATTATAACAATTGGACTCCAGTACAAATTGAACGGTATATGCAACTGGTTTTGGATGCATTTGGAGCAAACCGAATCCTTTTTGGTTCTGATTGGCCGGTGTGTTTAGTAGCTGGAAATTATACAAAAACAAAAGAATTAGTAACCAATTTTATTGCAAAATTAAGTTCAGAAGAACAAGCAGCCATTATGGGCGGCAACGCAATCAAATTTTATAACTTATAAATTATGGATTTAGGATTAAAAGGAAAAGTAGTCGTAATTACTGGTGCGGCCGGACTTAAAGGAAGTATTGGAGAAGCTATCCTACAACATTTGGCTGCAGAAGGTGCAATTCCAGCAGTCATTGATAGAAACGATAGAGGTTTCGCTTATATTGAAGAAATTAAAAAACAAGGAATTGATGGTTTGTTTTGTAAAACAGATGTAACTAATCCAATTCAAATTGAAGAAGCAATTGCGCAAATAGCTGCAAAATACGGAAGAATTGATGCTTTAATAAACAATGTTGGTGTCAATGACGGCGCTGGACTTGATGCTTCTTACGAAGAATTCATGGATTCTTTAAAACTAAATATGGTAAGCTATTTTCTAACAGTAAAACATGCGTTGCCTTATTTAAAAGTTTCCAAAGGACCTATTTTAAATATTGGTTCTAAAGTGGGATTAACAGGACAAGGAGGAACTTCTGGATATGCAGCTGCCAAAGGTGGAGTTTTAGGATTAACTCGCGAATGGGCTGTAGATTTAATCAAACATTCAATAAGAGTTAATGCAATTATTATTGCCGAAAGCTGGACTCCTGCTTACGATACTTGGATAAAAACTTTGGAAAACGGTGAAGAAAAATTACAATCTATAGTAAAGAAAATCCCTTTGGAAAACAGAATGACAACTCCTGACGAAATTGCTGATACTTGCTTGTTTACCATTTCTGAAAGATCTTCGCATACCACAGGACAATTCATCTTTTGCGATGGCGGTTACGTTCACTTAGATCGTTCGTTATTATCAGAATAATAGTGATTCTAATATAAAAAAGAACAAATCACATATTTAGGGTTTGTTCTTTTTTTATCTATAAACCCAACCAATAAACCTTTATTAAATTTATACAAAATGACAAAAACATCAAAAATTCCTGTAGTACAAAAGGAATTGCTTTTCCCGTTTATCATTATCACTTCATTATTTGCTTTATGGGGTGTAGCCAATGATTTAACTAATCCAATGGTTTCAGCTTTCAAAAAAGTAATGCCCGAATTATCCAATATGCAAGCTTCATTGGTTCAATTTGCTTTCTACTTTGGGTACTTTTTTATGGCATTACCTGCGGCATTATTCATTAGAAAATACAGCTACAAATCGGGAATTATTTTAGGATTGTGTTTGTACGCTTCGGGAGCATTTTTATTTTACCCAGCTGCCGCTTATCAAAATTACAACTTTTTCTTAATTTCATTATGGGTAATCACCTGTGGTTTAGCATTTTTAGAAACCACTTCTAATCCATTAATTTTAGCTTTAGGAGACAAGGAAACAGCAACTCGCCGATTGAATTTGGCGCAATCTTTCAATCCTGTTGGTTCGTTAATGGGAATGATTGTAGCGCAACAATTTGTTATTTCTGCCTTACGTTCCGATGATAAAGATGCTTCTGGCGCATTGATTTACGATACCTTATCCGAAACTGCAAAAGCCACTATTCGTGAGAATGATTTAGGCGTAATTAGTGTTCCTTATATTATTTTAGGATTAGTCGTTTTAGCCATTATGGCAATTATTATTTTTACCAAAATTCCTAAAACAGCCGACCACGATAAAATGTCTATTTCCGAATCTTTCAAAAAATTATTCGCTAATAAAACTTATATCCAAGGAGTTATTGCACAAGCATTTTATGTGGGTGCCCAAATTATGTGTTGGACTTTTATTTTTCAATATGTTGATAACATCAACGAAGGATTGCCTGCTAGTCAACAACTAACTGCTTCTTGGTACAACATTGCCGCAATGATTATTTTCTTGTCAGGAAGATGGATTGGAACTGCTTTAATGAGAACTATAAACCCTTCTAAAATTTTAATGTTGTTTGGAATTGGCGGTGTGATTTGTTGTGCTGGAGCTATTTTATTACCAGGAACAATAGGACTTTATACTTTAATAGGTATTTCATTATTCATGTCGATTATGTTTCCAACTATTTACGGAATTGCCTTAAAAGACATGGGTGACGAAGCAAAAATTGGTTCAGCGGGATTAGTAATGGCAATTGTAGGTGGCGCATTAATGCCTGTATTACAAGGAAGTATTTTAGACTGGGGCGGTCCTGGATTTTCGGATGTGAAAGTTTTAGGTTTTATTCCTGAAGTTAATTTTTCGTTTATATTGCCTTTAATTTGTTTAGCGGTGGTTGCTAATTATGGCCGAACTACTTTAAAAAACTAAGATTATTTAAAATCTATTTATAAAAAAAGCTCCATACGCATTTGCAAATTCAGCAAAACGTATGGAGCTTTTTTTTTATGATCAATCACATTTTAGCCAGCCCGTAATACTCATTCTCGTATTATTTGTTAACAAAACTTCATGAAGCAATTCGTCACTTTTAAAGAAAACCGTTTTTCCTTGAGTTGGACTTATTTTTTGATTGTTATTCTCTTGATGAATCATTAATTCTCCACCATCAGCGGCTTGCCAATTGCTATTTAAATAACTAATCATAGAGAACCTCCGACTTGAATTGTTTTGAAATTGGTCGAAATGTTTAAGATAAAAATCGCCTTTTTCATATAAGGAATAATGGAATTCATATCCAGTAATTCCCGTATAACAACTTTGGTTGAGATAGCGAATAAAATCCTCGATATGTTTGAAAAATTCATTTTCAAACGCATTATTATTCTTTTTATCCAACCAATAAATTGAATCGCTTCGAACAGCACTATCATAAGCAACAGCTTCTGAATTTCCCGTACCTGCTTCTTTCAACAAACTTTGTTTGTTTAAGGAAATTAAATTTTTCTTTAAATTATTGGCTAATTCATCGCTCAAAAAGTGTTCTGAAATCCCCACTTTATTTTCAATATACGAAGCAATTAAAGCTTCAAAATTTTTTTCCATTTTGTCAATAGCTCCCAGTAGAACCAGCGGACGAATTTAGAATAAAATGAGACACCAAATACATTTGTAAAATTTAATTTAAATAAATAAAAAAAGGGTTTAGAAACGAACCTAAACCCTTGTTTTACAATACTTTTTTTGTTTTATAATTTACTAATATAACTTCCGTAAATATCTTTAAACTGATAACCATGATCCGTTCTATCCTTGCTTAATTTTCGATATTCGACTAATCCCCAAAGAATAAATTCTTTCATGAAAAATTTATCTTCTTTTGCTAAATCACTTTGATATTCTTTTACTAAGATTTCCAATGGAACAATGGCACCTAAAATGCTGCTGTAATCTTCATCAGAACAATCATCCAATAACTCAAAACCACTTTCTGCAAAAAACCATTCAATCAAATCAGAATATGGTGTTTTATCATTGGGTTTTTCTAATTTCTCTATTTTAGGAAAATAGGCTGGAAACATCGTTTTTATGGAAGATGCAATTAAATTTTCGGCAACAGCAGCTGCTCCCTCCTGCTCTCCTTCGTAAACCAATTCTACTTTTCCGGTAATGGCTGGAATAATTCCCATGAAATCAGACAATCGCAAAGTCGTTTTATCTAATCCAGCTTTCAATGCACGGCGTTCAGCAGTACTTAATAAATTTTCATAAGCCGTAATACTCATACGAGCACTTACACCGCTTTTATGATCGATATATTCACTTTCTCTGGCTTCAAAACTAATTTGTTCCAATAAATCTTTAGCTAATGATGGCACATAAACTGTATTATTTTGAGTAGCATCTAATTTGGCTTCTTGTTCTGTAATCTTTCTAGCAATTTTCAAACTTTCAGGATAATGCGTCAAAATTTGAGAACCAATTCTGTCTTTTAAAGGCGTAACAATACTTCCTCTATTGGTATAATCTTCAGGATTTGCAGTAAATACAAATTGCATATCAAGCGGCATTCGCAACTTAAAACCACGAATTTGAATATCGCCTTCTTGCAAAATATTAAACAAGGCTACTTGAATTCTCGATTGTAAATCTGGTAATTCGTTAATCACAAAAATACAGCGATTGGCACGCGGAATCATTCCAAAATGTATCACACGATCATCGGCATAAGAAAGCTTTAAATTTGCTGCTTTTATAGGATCTACATCACCAATTAAATCGGCAACTGTTACGTCTGGAGTAGCTAATTTTTCAAAAAAACGATCACTTCGATGCAACCAAGAAATTGGCGTTTTATCGCCTTTCTCCAAAATTAAATCTTTAGCGAATCGGGAAATTGGGCTCAATGGATCATCATTAATTTCAGAACCACTCACATACGGAATGTATTCGTCTAATAATTCAATCATTTTGCGCGCCAGTCTAGTTTTAGCTTGACCACGAAGTCCTAATAAATTGATATTATGTCGGGATAAAATTGCGCGTTCCAATTCCGGAATTACGGTATTTTCAAAACCATGAACTCCTTCAAAAGTAGTTTGTCCTGATTTTATTTTTTCACGCAAATTAGTACGTAATTCGTCTTTGATACTTTTACTTTGATAACCTGAAGCTTTTAATTCGCCTAAAGTATTTATGTTTTCTATTTTCATATTTAATTTAAATTGAATGATTTAAAGATTGAAAAAATGTAAGATTACAATATGATTTCATCAAATAAACGTTCTTATTATTATTTTATCATTATTAGATTTACTGAACACTGAATACTTTACTTAATTCTCTTTTTCCTATTGGTTTCATAATCTTCAAAAATCATTTCGCCCAAACCTTTTAGACCGGTATAAAAAGCTTTCCCTTGATTCGCTTCGGTAAATTTATTGACGAATTTTTGCAAATAAGGATCGCTCGCAATCATAAAAGTTGTGATGGGAATATGGAGTTTTCTAGCTTGCTGTGCTTGCGTATAACATTTGTCAACAATATATTCATCCAAACCATTACTGTTCATATAATACGAACCATCGCGCTCTTTTACACAACTGGGTTTTCCATCAGTAATCATGAAAATTTGCTTATTGGTATTGCGTTTTCTTCTTAACATGTCCATCGCTAATTGCAAACCAGCAACAGTATTAGTGTGAAAAGGTCCGACTTTTAAATACGGTAAATCTTTAATAGCAATGGGCCAAGCATCGTTTCCAAAAACCAAAATATCTAAGGTGTCTTTTGGGTAGCGTGTAGTAATCAATTCGGCCAAAGCCATAGCTACTTTTTTGGCTGGCGTAATGCGGTCTTCGCCATACAAAATCATACTGTGACTAATATCAATCATTAGCACCGTACTCATTTGGGATTTGTGCTGAGCATCTTCAACTACCAAATCATTTTCAGTTAACATGAAATTGTCAACGCCATTATTGATTTGGGCGTTGCGTAAACTTTCAGTTAGTGAAATTCGTTCTAAGCCATCTCCAAAATGAAATTCTCTAAAATCTCCCGTATGTTCATCGCCATTTCCAGCGTGTTTGGTTTTGTGATTGCCACTTCCGGAACGTTTTAAATTTCCGAAAATTTGATCTAAGGCTTGCTGTCGAATGGCTCTTTCGGTTTTTGCAGTAATTCCTAAGCCAGAAGTTCCATCGTCTTTAATTTCATCTTTAATATAGCCTTTTTTCTTTAGGTCTTCAATAAAATCATCGATGGTATAATTTTCGTCGGTTAACTTATATTCAATATCTAATTCCCGTAACCAACTAATCGCTTCATCAAAATCCCCAGAAGTATGCGTGATTAATTCTTTGAAAATTTCAAATAATTTATCAAATGGAGATTGATTAGGAGCTTGATATTGCTTAAAATAGAACCCTTTTTTATTGCTCTTTTCCATAGCTTTAAAATTACATCATTTTAAAGTGTACTTCAAGCAAACAGTTATTAATTTTAAGTTAAAAACTAATTATATTCTCCATCTACATAATACCAAATCCCCTCTTCTTGTACAAAAGTGGAAAATTCATGATGGATTTGTGGCTTTTTATTTTGGTCTAAATAATAAGCTTTAAACTCTACCGTAGTTGGAGTTGATTTAAGTACTTCTAATTTTTGCCATTGATTGCAAGTAGCCCAAAGCAAAATATCTTCTTTAGAATGCAAGGCTCTTTGCGAAACATGAGTTGTTGCAACCAAATAATCTGCTTGATGAGTGGCATAAGCGCTATAACGCGAACGCATTAAAGCCTCTGCAGTTGCAGTTTTTTTTAATCCTTTTATATAAGGTTCACAACAATCTTTAAATAATTTTTGAGAATTACAATAACATAAATTCATACAATGAAAACTTAAACATGACCATTAAGAGCCACAATTTTTTGATACAATTGATTTAATAGAACTTGGTATTTACTAATTTCAATTAAATCCTCATCTTCATCAGAAGTATCTAATAAATCGTCTAATTTTTCACTAACATCGGCTAATTTATTATTCGCTTCTGTAGCATTTTTAGCCGCTATTAAGCCAATTATCTCTTGAACTTCGGCTTTTAATATAGTATATTTATCGTTTTCCATTTTTCTTCTTTATTTATTCTCTTCGGTATTGTTCTCGTTAAACTTTTTTACAATCTCTTTTAACTTTTCTTTTCTAATCATTTCAGCTTGTTTTGCCTTGGCTTGTGCCTTATGCAATTTGTCATTATGTTTCTTTATATTTTTATCATTATTTCTTCCCATAATCTCCCTTTTTAATCAACGATAATAACTTATTTGTTTTCCAATAAAACTAGATTTAACTTAGTTTACTTTAGTTGCTACAAAGTTTATCATTTTTAAATAGAATATTCAAATTTAAAATAGCGAAATTTTATTTTGTTAAATAATTAAATTTCAAAGCATAAATGTTCATTGTAACTTAGTCCGTAAAAACAAATCTAGATTCTTTATAAATTATAAAAAATAGCAGCTAATTTTATTCAATTTTTAAATATTTTTTATAAATTTGAGATAAAACCATTACATTTTATTAAGTTTTATTAATAACACAACAAATAATTCAAAAAATAACGAGTCTCAACTTTTTAAAAAAATGAAATTAACCAATTCAAAATCAACACATAACAATTGGTTTCTACTCAAACCTAAATTGATTGGAATGTTAGTTTTTTTATTTTTTTGTATTATTTTTTCATTGATTCTTTCTCAACAATATCATATTGCAAAAAAAGCGAAGAATGATACAATGTTTGCAAGTTTACAAGCAATTCATAAAAGTATTGAGCAATCATTAAAAAACAATTATGCTGATGCATTAACTTTAGCATTAACTATTAATGACAAAGGAATTCCTGAACATTTTGAAGCTGTTGGAAAAAAAATGCTTGCTACCGATCCTAATATTGATGCAGTACAGCTAGTTCCTAACGGAATTATCCGTTATACTTATCCGTTAAAAGGAAATGAAGCTGCAATAGGAATTAATATTCTAGCCTCTAAAAAATATCGATACGAAGCTTTAAAAGCTATTCAAACTAGAAAGATGTATTTTGCAGGTCCTTTTGAACTAAAACAAGGAGGATTAGGTATTTTAGGTCGTTTAGCTATCTATAAAAACAATCAGTTTTGGGGATTTTCGGCTGTTATTATTCGGCTGAGCACCTTATTAAATAAACCAGAAATAGAAAAAATTGACCAATCTAAATTTTTTTTTCAATTTTCTAAAATAAATCCAATAACACAAAAAGAAAAATTCTTCTTAAATACAAATGATAAATTTGATCCTAAAAATGCTGTAACTTCATTTATTCCGGATGGTGACTGGAAACTATATTTAGTAGATAAAAAACCCAACGAATTAATACTCCCATTTATATTACGTTCTCTTTTAGCTTTAACTTTAGCTTCTTTAATTGGTTTTTTAATAACTTCTTTTTTTAAAAAACCTGCTGAATTAGAAATATTACTTAGTAAGCAAGCCGAGGAACTTTTAAAAAATGAAATTAAATTTAAAAGTATTTTTGACCAAGCTGCATTAGGAATTACTTATGTTGATTCTCTTTCAGGAAAATTTTCGGAAGTCAATAAAAAGTTTTGTGAATTATTAGGATATACTACCGAAGAATCTAAACTAATGGATTTAGAAACCATAACACATCCAGACGATATTGAACAATCTTTTATTTTTCTCGAAAAACTCTACAAAGATGAAATTCGAGAATATACAATGGAAAAAAGATACATCAGTAAATCTGGAAAAACCATTTGGGTTAACATCACTGTTTCACCACTATGGAAAATCGGAGAAACTCCTTCTAACCATATTGTAATTATAGAAGACATTTCAAAAAGAAAAAAAACCGATAAAATAATTATTGATTCGCAACAACGAATAGAATCACTTATTAATACCGTTGATGGAATTGTATGGGAATGTGATGCAAAAACGCTAGAATTTACTTTTATTAGTAAAAAAGTAGAAGACATTTTAGGATATACTTCTGAAGAGTGGATTAATACTCCTAATTTTTGGGCTAATCATATTTACCCAAAAGACAAAGAAATTTCTCTAAAATATTGTGCAGAACAAACTGCATTGAAATCAAATCATGTTTTTGAATATCGAATGATTGCGAAAGATGGATCAATTGTTTGGCTAAGAGATATTGTAAATGTAATTATTCAAAACGATGAAGCTAAAAACCTAAGAGGTATCATGATTGATGTTACCAAAAATAAACAAATCGAAAAAGATTTAAATAATTCATTCAATCTCGTTAGCGAACAAAATAAACGTCTTTTAAATTTCTCTTACATTGTTTCTCATAATTTAAGATCACATACCAGTAATATCTCCTCAATTGTAGATTTAATTGATAGTTCTGATTCGGAAGAAGAAAAAGAAGAAATGATTCAACTATTAAAATCAGTTTCTGATTCTTTAAATGAAACGATGCTAAACCTGAATGAAATTGTTCATATCCAAACCAATGTAGATTTAGTAACTGAGAAATTAAACCTAAAACAATATCTAGACAACACATTAACCATTCTTTCAGATCAAATTGAATTGAAAGGTATTAACATTATTTCTTCTATAGAAAATAATATAGAAGTTAACTATAATCCTGCTTACCTGGAGAGTATTTTATACAATCTAATTTCAAATGCCATTCGTTATAGTCATCTAGAAAGACATCCAACAATTAATATTGATTGTTATGTAGAGAACAAAAAAACAGTTCTTAAAGTATCTGATAATGGAATAGGAATTGACCTAAATAAAAATGGACATAAAATATTTGGAATGTATAAAAAGTTCAGCACTCATAAAGATTCTAAAGGAATTGGATTATTTATTACTAAAAATCAAATTGATGCTATGGGTGGCAACATAACTGTTGAAAGCGAACCCAATCTAGGTACAACTTTTAAAGTCTACATATCATGATAGAAAAAACGATTTGGGTTGTTGATGACGACCCTATTTACCAAATTATAATGAAAAAAATAATTCTTAAATCGACTATTTTTTCTTCAGCATATTCATTTTCGAATGGAAAAGAAGCAATCAATTCGTTAAAACAAATTATAACAAAAAACGAAAAACTTCCAGATATCATCTTGTTAGATATTGAAATGCCAATACTTGACGGATGGGGATTTATGGAGGAAATAGCTGTTATAAACAATCCAACTAATCCTAAAATTTACATTTCGAGTTCGTCAATAGCAATTGAAGACAAAGAAAGAGCTAAGAATAATCCTGATATTTTGGGATATATGTGTAAACCAATTAAGCTAGATGATTTAATAAAAATAGCATCCGTTTAATTAAGAACATTTTTCATCAATCGCTTTTTTTATAGCTTCTAAGGTTTTATCGGTATAGATTAAATCTTCTATAATTAATGAGCGTAAAAGGGAAATATCATCACATTCAAAATGTTTAGCCCAAGAAGTTAATTCGATTAAATTTCTAATTTGCTTGATTCGTTTCGTAGTTTCTAAACTTGTACGTAGAATTGCTTTTTGATTGTACTCTGGATTATTTTTATGCTGATAATTAACGGTGTTCTTAGCAAAATCCATTTCTAAATAATATAATTTATCCGTTACATTATCGGGATAAAAACAATCCCATTTTGCAAAACCTATTTTATATTTAGAAGTTGTCTCTGTTTCCATAGGAACTAATCGCCATTTGCTATTGGCTAATCTTCCCCAATGATTAGAAACGCGATACATACCTTCCTGAGTGTAATAATAACTACTACCGGCCTTACTTTCAAATTGAACTTTTAATCCTTCAATAGCATCTGGAAAGACTTCATGAAAGACACAAAAGGTATTTTTAAAGGAATTGGGATGTGGTCTAAAGTTTTTTTGCATAAGCGCAAATATACTTAGAAACAACAAAACAGCCTAAAGACAGGAATAATTGATTAACTTTGTGCTCAAAATTTTTAAATAAAATATCATGACCAAAGCTTCAGAAGGAAAGATGTTACAAAAAGGAGTATTTACAGGAGTTATTGAAAAAGATGAAAATAACAACTTTTTTTGTGGAGAATACCTATTAGATTATAAAATGGTTCAAGCTAAACATACTGTTGGCGATTGGATTACCATAAAATCAGTTATAGAAAATCCAAGTGACATAAGCTATAACAAGTATCCTAAAAAGTCTAAAAACTTTGATAAGGCTAACAATAAACTAGAACAATAAACCCTGAGGATCTGAGTTTTAGAGCAATAAAATCTTTTTTTCTTTTTTTTTACTGATAAAGTAAAAAGTTAAAAAAAAGTGTACCTTTGCAAAAAAATTGTCGAATTCTGAAACAGAACAACATCAGTTTCTTACTAACAGACAAGTAGTTACCATAATTTATGAAAAAAATAGTTGAATACCGCAAGCTCTTAAATGTAGATAAAACTGCACAGCTAAAAGATTTAAAAACAATCTATCGTAACGCGATGAAAGAATCGCATCCTGATAAATTTCAAGGAGACGAAGCTGGATTAAAAGAAGCTGAAGAAAATAGTAAAAAAATTATTGAAGCTTACCACTTTTTAGTAAGTATCAATCCAGAAACTATTAAAGCTAATTTACCTGAATATCAAGAAACTATTTCAACTGCAACTGTTACAGATTACAAATTTGTAGAAGGTAGATTGATTATCAATTTTTCTAACGGAAGTGTTTACGAATACATTAGTGTTCCTAAAGCAACTTACGTGAAAATGGTAAATGCTGAATCTCCTGCAAGATTTGCAAAAAGACATATCTTTAATGCGTTTCCTTACAGAAAAACAATAAACCAAGATTAATTACTTAATCTAAAGCATATAAAAAAAGCCAGTAAAAATAATTTTACTGGCTTTTTTAGTTTCTATAATTAATATCCTAATACAGATAAAAACTTACGCTTACATTAGCCGTAATAGTAATTTCTCCTGCTGCAAGTGTTTGTCTTGGTCCTGCAGAATCACTTTCCATTGCCATAGTTTTAAAACTGGCGTAAACTGGCTGTGGATTATAATTTTGAGAATTGTCAGTTATTGTTATTGCACCTCTTATTTTTTGTCCTAATACTGAAACATAATCTTCCGCTTTTAGTTTTGCTTCTTTTATGGCTAATTTTCTCGCTTCTGATTCATATTCAGCCAGCTTAGACGATTGAAAAACTACATTGTCAATTCTATTGATACCCTCATTTACCAAACCGTCCATTAACTCATCATATTTATTTAAATCTCTAACTATAATTTCTACCGTTTGAGTAGCATTATAAGACGTTTTCTTTTTTTCATAATCATATTGCGGATTTAGATTAACACGCTGTGTTCTGTAGTCCGAAGGAGCTAAATTCATTTTTTTGATTAATTTTAAAACGGCTTCTATTTTCTCATCATTTTGTTTTTTGACCTCTTTAGCAACATTACCTTTGGTTTCAACAGTTGCCATAATAGTAGCCTGATCCGGAATTACCTTTACTTTTCCTTCACCGGAAACACTCACTTGAGGTATTTGTTTTATTTCTTGACCGTAAGACAAAGTCATAAACATAACTGACATAAATACTATTACTTTTTTCATTTTTATATTTTTTAAATTTCTAAGCATTATTCAAAAGTTGTGCCATTAAATCTTCTTCAACTTAATTAAAATAAAAAGAATAACGATTGGAATGGTTAACAAACTGACCATCAATGGATGTAATACAATTAAATTTGGATACACTAATAACGTAATTAAATAGCCACCAATAGCTCCACCAAAATGTGCTGTATGTCCTATATTATCATTTTTAGCTCGCATACCATAAATAGAATACAACAAATACAAAATTCCAAATACATAAGCTGGCATTGGAATAATAAAAAAGATACCCAACATCATATCAGGACGCAGTAATATTGCCGAATACAAAATACCCGTAACAGCTCCCGAAGCACCAATGGCTCTATAATTGTAATCGTTTTTATGCAAAATAAGTGTTAGCAAACTTCCAAAAATCAAACTAGCAAAATAAATAACCAGAAACATCCAACTTCCTAAATAGCCAATAACTACTGGAGCAAAAAAATAGAGTGTAATCATGTTGAAAATCAAATGTCCCATATCGGCATGCAGAAATCCCGAAGTCAACATTCTAATTTGTTCTCCCGCACGGATGCTTCCAATATGAAATTCGTATTTTCTAAAAAAAGAATAATCGTTAAATCCTTTGTAACTAAAAAGTACATTGGCAACAATTATGGCAATCAAAAAAGTATTCATAAACGTTTTTTATTTTGAATGGTAAATATAAGAATTCCTATAGACGCAATCAGTAAGTAAAGGCACTTTATTAAGGTTATTCATTTTTGGCTTATATTTGCCTAAAAAATACTGCATGCAATTTTTAGTTTTTATAATCGCTTATCCCCTACTTTGGTTCATATCGATTTTACCTTTCCGAATATTTTATTGGGTTTCGGATATCATGTACTTTATTGTTTACTACATTGTAAGATATCGCAAAGCAACGGTAAAAAACAATTTAAAAATTGCTCTGCCTAACCTTAACGACAAAGAACGCTTAGTTATTGAAAAAAAATTCTACAAACACTTTTGTGATATGTTTATGGAAATGGCAAAAACCATGACTATTTCGTCCGAAGAAATGGACAAAAGATTTAAGATTACCAACATAGAATTAATGAAAGAGTATGAAGCAAAAGGCAAAAGTATCATGCTCTTAGCTTCACATTACGCTAGTTGGGAATGGCTACTTTCTTTAAACCTAAAATTATCTTATCAAGGTATAGCTGTTTATAAAAAAATAGCAAATAGATATTTTGACAAACTCACTAAAGACATTCGTTCTAAATACAAAACCGAAATGGTTTCTACAGATAAAAGTATTCCGTTGATGGCTAATAATAATCGAAAAGGAATCTTATCCGTTTACGGACTGGCAAGCGATCAATCTCCAAAGACAAAACAAATTGCACATTGGGAAAGTTTTATGGGAATGGAAACTCCTGTTCACATTGGTCCCGAATTATTATCTAAAAAATACAATCTCAATGTTATTTTTGCAAAAGTAAAAAAAGTAAAAAGAGGTTATTATGAAATGACTTTAATTCCAATTACTGATGATGCAAAATCACTTCCGAATTATGAAATTATACACCGCTACATTAAGGAAGTAGAAAAACAAATATATGAAGCTCCTGAATATTATTTCTGGACTCATAAAAGATGGAAACACGAACATAATTAATAAAAAAAGGGTAGGTCAAATTGTTTTAGCAATTTTTAACTACCCTTTTTTATTTATTTCCCTCCGTTGGCGCGAAGATCAGCAATACATTGAGAATCTAATTGTGGAATAGTTCCTCCAAGTACATTACCTGATTCTGATTCCCAATACATCAAACAACTGCTTACCTTGCAATGCCTTTTATGCTCTGAATCTTCATGATCTGATTGAAGAGCAGTTCCTGAGTTTGTCAATCCTAAAATGTGACCAAACTCATGGCTCATGACCGTAGTTTCTAAAATTGTTGTGCTTGGTTTAAAAGGATTATTACTTAACTTTTTAATCGTATTTTCATAAATCACAAAAGAGGTATTTCTATAAGCAGTTCCTAAAACCACTGAAGTATTGGTGTCTGTTGAAGATTTTGCATCGGCAAAAAAAGCCCAAACTGCAATTTGACCATCTTGGTTGTAATACATTCTATTGGCATCTTCAATAGCAATAATTTGCGCATTCGTATAGGTTTCATTACCAGGAGAAGGAATTGACCTCTTCTCAACACGAATTCCTCCTGATTTATAGACTCTGTTGCTTAAAAAATAAACAAAATTATCAATTGCTGTTACCGAAGGCTCAAAACCTTCTACATAAACTAACTCAATTAGCATTGTATCAAACTTGTCTTCGGATAATAAATCATGAGCAGAAGTACCCAATGTTTTTTTATTATTCGCTTTTACAACTCCACCAGAACTGTTTTCAGAATCATCTTTGGAACAAGAAGTTAATACTAAAAATGCTAAGGTAATTACAGCAATTATTTTTTTCATTTTCTAATTTTTAAAAATCTAAATTAAAAACAAATTAATTGTAAAAACTAATACAAAAACCAAATAATTTATCTTAAAACTAATGTGAGAAAACCATTATCTACCATTGTTGAATGTTTAACATCATTGACTAATAGTAGGTTTTGAATAAAAAATAGTACCAGTCCTATAACTATCTACGTGAAAAATTATTTTTTAGATGCAATAAATACAATTACAACTTTTTTATAAACTAGTACCATAAGTTAATATTGTAGTCTTGTGTTTGATTTTTTAATAATGCTTAAGAGCATTATTAAAAAATATCAGTATTTTAGCTCAATATATTTAAATTTTAGATTATGAATAAAAACACTAATTTGGGATTACTAATCCTCCGTATTGCTGTAGGTGGTTTAATGTTATTACATGGAATTGCTAAAATTGGACATGCTTCATTTATAGGCGGCATGCTAGCCGAAAAAGGATTGCCTTCTTTTCTTTCTTATGGTGTTTACTTCACTGAAATCCTAGCTCCTTTATTGATTCTTATTGGATTCCGAACAAGATTATCAGCTGTAGTATATGTGTTTGGAGCTTTATTTGCGATGTTTTTAGTACACAGTGGGCAATTATTTTTACTAAATCAAAACGGTGGTTGGGAGCTGGAATTATTAGGCTTATATATTTCTGGAGCACTCGCTTTATTTTTTACTGGAGGTGGAAAAATAGCTATTTCTTCATCAAATAAATGGGACTAAAAAAAAAATCCCTTTCAAATTTGATTTTGAAAGGGATTTTAAATTTATATTAAAACAGCAATTAAATTCCTGCTACAGCTTTTATTTCATCAATAATACGCAAGGCTAGAGTATCCGCTTGTTCTTGCGAAGGAGCTTCAGTATAAATACGAATAATCGGCTCTGTGTTAGATTTTCTTAAATGAACCCATTCGTTAGCAAAATCAATTTTTACTCCATCAATAGTGGTTATATCTTCGTTTTTATATTTCTCAGTCATAGCAACTAAAATGGCATCCACATCAATTTGTGGAGTCAATTCAATTTTGTTTTTGCTCATATAATACTCAGGATATGAAGCACGCAAAGCAGCAACTGTCATTTTTTTGTTGGCCAAATGTGTCAAGAATAAAGCGACTCCTACTAAACTATCACGACCATAATGCGACTCTGGATAGATAATTCCACCGTTTCCTTCACCACCAATAATAGCATTATTTTTCTTCATCAATTCTACTACATTCACCTCTCCTACTGCACTTGCTTCATAATTTCCATTATGTGCATTAGTCACATCGCGCAAAGCACGAGAAGAAGACATATTAGAAACCGTATTTCCAGAAGTTTTACTCAACACATAATCAGCACAAGCAACCAAAGTATATTCTTCTCCAAACATTTCTCCATCATCGCTAATAAAAGCCAAACGATCCACATCAGGGTCAACGACAACACCTAGATGTGCTT
>WSSedL1CaDRAFT_10000286_pt1 | contig 35518 bp, 36 predicted proteins | sample WetSurSL1Cattail_FD_9464 | JGI IMG/M metagenome (IMG submission 9464)
CCCGCCGTGCCTCGATGCCTCAATCAAGCAAGTTCTCGGCATGCCGCCGTTTCTGATGTTCGTTCCCGGCGACTATCGTATTACCTGCGACGGCAAGCCATACAGATACCGCATTATGGACGGCGACTTCTTCGGCAATAATGTCGACTTCAAATACCGAGAATACGCCGACGACTTGAAAAAGATGGACGTGCCATACTGGCAGAATGTGCGGCTGTTCAACGACGACTGACGGCCCCCCGGTGGGGAATGCCACCGCTTATTCCTGGGTAGCGTCCTCGTTTTCGCTCTTGTCGTCCTCTTCCTCGCCTACGGCACCCTCGTTCAAAGAAAAAGACGGGGCACTGCCGGTCGAGACCTGAACCGGAACCGGAACCGGAACCACATCGATGTAAGCGGGTTGCTCTTCGGTGCCGACCGGTTGCGGTATAACCGGCTGAACCTGTTGTTGCTGTAACTGCGGCGCTTGCGCCTGCGTCACCGCCATAATGCGAAAATAATGCTCGGCGTGCTGGAGATAATTCTCCGCCATCACTCTATCGCTCGAGGCATTGGCATCGCGGGCAAGTTGCAGATACTTCTCATAGACATGCGAAGCGGTACCGCGGATTTTGACCTCAGGCCCGGTGGAATCGTAGACCCGATTGGGATTGTATCCGCCGCCGTTGCCGCCGCCGTTCCCTCCGCCGTTATGCCCCCCGCCGGAGCCGCCTTGCGGCCTGCGACCGCCTCTTCTCGAACGCTTCACTTGAACCTCTTTGCCATACATATGGTTTGTCACTTCACAGGCGAGTATGCGAATTCGCACACGCCTTGGCCGCTAATGAATACGATTGGTTCGACTTATCCGTTGTTCACGGCGAGCGCATCCCTATCGCCCGCACCGCCAAGGCATACGCAAAACTTGCGACCGCCCGGCCGAAACCTCAATCCGTTGAATCGGAAGCTAGCGGTTCGGCGGGCCTTTTCCAATAGTTTTTTTTAGGGTTTTTGGGCGCAGACGACGCGGGGGATCCCCGCCAAGTCGGCTTTCGTGGTGACATCGATAAAACCGGCCGTTTGCAGTATTTTCTTAACGCTTTTCTCTTGCCCCACGCCGATCTCCGCAAACGTCCGGCCGCCCGGGTTCAGCAACCGTTTGATCAACAGGGCCAATTCCCGATAAGAATCCAGCCCATCGGCACCGCCATCGAGCGCCGCATGCGGCTCGAACAAAGCAACTTCCGGTTCAAGATTGGGGATATCTCCGGTTTTGATATAGGGCGGGTTGGAGACCACGACGTCGAAATGCCCAGCGATAGCCCCCCAATCGCTGATATCTATCCAACAGCGGGTTTGCAGTCCAAATCGCTTGAGATTTTCCGCCGCATACCTCGCTGCAGCAGGCGAAGAATCCGCAGCCACCCCGCGTGCCACCGGATATTCGGCCAAAAGCGCGGCAATCAGGCAGCCGGTGCCGGTTCCCAGATCGGCGATGTCGAGCGCCAACCGACGGTCAGGAAAGGCTGCCAGAACCGCTTCCACCACAGTCTCGCTATCGGGCCGCGGGATCAGCACGCCGGGGCCGACGGAAAATTCCAGGCTCCAGAATTCCTTCCGGCCGACGATATAGGCGAGCGGCTCGCGGGCGCGACGGCGGACCAGTAAAGCGTCGAACCGCGCCGGATCGCCGCCGGCATGCGCCCACAACAGCCGCGCATCGAGCCGGGGATTGTCGATGCCGGCGTCGCGAAGTGCATTAACCGCCGCGAGAAGATCGCTCACCCTTCGGCTTCCAGTTCGGCCAACCGGCTGGCCTGATCCTCGGTAACCAATGCCTCGACGATGTCGCCCAAATCGTCGCCAGCGATGATGTGATCGAGCTTGTAGAGCGTCAGGTTAATGCGGTGATCGGTGACACGGCCTTGCGGAAAATTGTAGGTGCGGATGCGTTCCGAGCGGTCGCCGGAACCGATCAGCCCCTTGCGCTGCGAAGCGCGCGCCGAATCGACCCGCTCGCGTTCCATATCGTAGAGCCGCGCCTTCAAGAGCTTCATCGCCTGCGCCTTGTTCTTGTGCTGCGATTTTTCGGTCTGCTGGGCAACCGCCAAGCCGGTGGGAAGGTGGGTGATGCGCACCGCACTCTCGGTTTTGTTGACGTGCTGACCGCCGGCGCCGGAAGAGCGATACACGTCGATGCGCAGATCCTTTTCGTCGATCTGGATGTCGACGTCCTCGGGTTCCGGCAGCACCGCCACCGTCGCCGCCGAAGTGTGAATGCGACCGCCGGCCTCCGTCACCGGCACGCGCTGCACCCGGTGGCCGCCGCTCTCGAACTTAAGTTTGGCGTAAACGCCCTCGCCCGACACCTCCAGTACCGCTTCCTTGATCCCGCCGAGGTCGCTATCCGACAGGCTCATCACCTCGGTCTTCCAACCCTGCAGTTGGCAATAGCGGGTATACATCTTGAGCAGATCGCCGGCGAACAGCGCCGCCTCGTCGCCACCGGTGCCGGCGCGGATCTCCAGAATGGCGGACGACGAATCCGCCGCATCCTTGGGCAGAAGTTGAATCCTCAGCTCGTGTTCGAGCGTTTCCAGCTTGTGTTTGAGGTTGGCGGCTTCTTCGGCGAACATGTCGCGCAATTCGATTTCGCCGCCTTCTTCCGCGAGAATTTTGGCATCGGCCAACTGTTTCTCGGTCTCGCGGTAGGCCCGTGCCGCCTTCACCACCGGATCGAGCTCGGCATATTCCTTCGACAGCTTGACGAACGATGCGCCCGCCACACCCGAGGCAAGTTCGGCTTCCACCGCAGCGAAGCGGTCGAGCAGGCGTTCGAGTTTGGCGGTCGGAATCATGTTGAGCGAATAGCGGGTATTGAATGGCGAACGGCAACTGCGGCAGCGAACGGTATCCCATTCGCAAATTGCCTCTCGCTACTTGCCGTTCTTGGCCTCGATCTCTGCCGCCTTCTTCTCGCACAAATCGACGATATGCTCGATCAGGTCATCGTTTTCGACGCGATGCGACGGCTCGCCGTTGAGAAAAACAATGCCGTGCCCCTTGCCGACGCCGCCGCCGGTAAAACCGATGTCGGTCTCGCGCGCCTCGCCGGGACCGTTGACCACACAGCCGAGCACCGACAGTGACATCGGCGTAGTAATGTGCTGCAAACGCTCTTCAAGCGTCTTGATGGTCTTGATCACGTCGAACCCTTGACGCGCGCAAGAGGGGCAAGACACGATGCTGACCCCGCGCGAGCGCAGGCCCATCGTCTTCAGAATGTCGAATCCGACGCGCACTTCCTGTACGGGATCGTCCGAGAGCGAAACCCGGATGGTGTCGCCGATACCGTCCCATAACAGCGCACCGAGACCGATCGACGAGCGTACCGTACCGGTGATCAGACTACCCGCTTCGGTGATGCCGAGATGGAGCGGACAGTCGATGGCTTTGGCCAGAGCGCGATAGGACGCCACCGCCAAAAACGGATCGGACGCCTTCACCGAAATCTTGAATTCGTGGAAATCGTTGTCCTGTAGAATCTTGGCGTGGCCCAAGGCGCTTTCGACCATCGCCTCGGGGCACGGCTCGCCGTACTTTTCCAACAGATCTTTTTCCAGCGAACCGGCGTTGACGCCGATGCGTATGGAACAGCCGTGGTCTTTGGCCGCCTTAATGACGTCTCGCACCCGATCGGCACTGCCGATATTGCCGGGATTGATGCGCAGACAGGCCGCGCCCGCCTCCGCCGCCTCGATGGCGCGAATGTGATGAAAATGTATGTCGGCAATGATCGGCACCTTGGCCGCCTTGCAGATTTCTTTCATCGCTCTGGTGGAGTCTTCGTCGGGGCACGACACCCGAACGATATCGACACCGGCCTCTTCTGCCTTGCGAATTTGGGCAACGGTGGCGCTGACGTCTGCCGTAAGCGTATTGGTCATGGTCTGTACGCTGATCGGCGCATCGCCGCCGACGGCAACTTTTCCCACGTGAATCTGCCGGCATTTACGGCGCTGAATTCCACGGTACGCACGAACGCTCATATCATCCTACCCGGATTTGAGTTACACGTAAGACCTAAATTCGGTCCGCTAATGGTTGTAACGATCCATGATCGCCTGCGGATCCAACGACAGACCGTCCGCCGGTTCCGCCTTGCGTCCGATGCGGCCAACCACCTGTCCGTCCAGATCGACTTCGACTGCACTGGCATCCGACACGGTCATCTTGATTCCGACAATGTTGGGAACCTGATAGATATCGCCCGGTTTGAGGATTTCGTTGAGCAGCCAGGGATACTGACTTCCCTTTGGCGGCGTAATCAGAATGCGCACGGTTTGAAGCGCACGGAGCACAACCCGCGCATTCTTGTTCTGCACACCGAAGACGCGTCCCTGCGGCAGCGGTTCGCGCGGCGGCGATGCGGCGGCACCGGACGGCAGCAACGCCGTATCCTTCAGCACGGACAGCGCGGCATCCGACGAAGTCGGCGTCAAACCGGGGGCCACGTCGACCGCCGGCTGAGGTGCAGTCAGCACCGGCTGCGGTTTCACCACCGGCTTCGGCACCGGTTTCGGCACCGGCATGTTCGCTGCCACATCCTGCGGCTCGTTCACGCTCAGCGCGTCGTCGGCCTTCTCCATCAGCTTGAAGGCCCCGTAGATCACCAGCAGCAATACGACAACCGCTGCGATCCACCATCCTTGCGGCAGCTTCTTGTGCTCGTCCTCGTCGATCACGGTGACCGGAGGCGTAGCCGTGTCGTTGCGCCCGGCAATCTCCGCCTTATAGCGCTCGACCAACAACACCGGGTCGAGACCGAGATAATCCGCATACGAACGAACGAAACCGACCGCGTAGGTACGCCCGGGCAACGCCTCAAGACGATCATCCTCAAGCGCCTCAAGATGCTCCTTGCGAATTCGAAGCGCGCGCGACGCAACACCTACGTCCTCGCCGCTTTTCAGGCGCGCGGCCCGCAAATCCTGGCCGACGGTCTCGAGCGGGGCATCAAGGTCGCCGGAAATCTCTCGCAGGTTTATGCGCTTGCGATTCAGCCCGCCGTCTTCATTCAATGTCAGCCGCGTGACTTGTGTCATCTCGTAACGATTTCGTGCTTCTGCATAGCATCCTTCAGTGCCGACACATCTTGCCGCACCTTTACGCAAATTACCCTATTACCTATGACTTCCACAATCAAAAAACTCACGCAACCACTGGAATAAACAAGATTATTTAATGACGATGCCTTGTCCGGCGGCAAAGGCGGCAAGCTGAGGACGCAAGGAATGATCGGTACGACCGCATAACTTATCCACAAATTTTTCTACTACGGCAAGATTCATACTGCGAATCATCATCTTGACCTGCCCGATTTGTCCCGGCGACATCGAAAGTGTGCGCAAGCCCAAGCCGATCAATGCCATGGCGTCGAGAGGGTGACCCGCCATTTCCCCACAAAGAGAAAGGGTTCCGCCTGCCTCGCGCGCGCTGCCGACGATCAGGCGAATCAGGGCCAACGTCGCCGGATTCAACGTGTCGTAACGGCGCGCCACCCGGGGATTGGTGCGATCCACCGCAAAAACCAGCGACAACAGATCGTTGGAGCCGATCGAAACGAAATCGGCGCTGCGCATGATCTGGCGAAGGGTGAAGGCCAGCGCCGGCACCTCCAGCATCGCCCCCACCAACACCTGCTTGGGCAGAGGCTGCGACAGCAACCGCCCCCGTTCGATTTCCTTATCGATCAGGACGCGGGCGGCGTTGAATTCGGCCACTTCGCTGACCATCGGCAGAAGAATGCGCAAAATCCGCCCCGCGGCGGCTTGCAGCATCGCCCGTACCTGGATGCGCAATAGTGCCGGACGGTCGAGCGCAATGCGGATCGCCCGCCAGCCGAGCTCGGGATTTTCCTCGCGCTCCCAGCGGGCATAGGGCAGCACCTTGTCGCCGCCGAGATCGAGGGTACGAAACACCACCGGCTTGTCGCCGGCCGCGTCGAGTACGTCGCGATAGAACGACATTTGATCTTGCATGCGCGGCATGGTCTCGCCGACCATGAATTGCAGTTCGGTGCGGAACAGGCCGATCCCGTCCGCCCCCGAAGCCGCAAGGTTCGGCATGTCGAGCATCAGCCCGGCATTCATCAACAGCTTGATCCGCACCCCATCCTTGGTGACCGCCGGCAAATCGCGCACCGAGGCGAAATGCGCCGCGCGGTCGATGTGCAAGGCCTGTTTGTTTTCGAACAGAAAAACGATCTCCGGCGGCGGGCGCAAATGCACCTCGCCGGTCTCGCCGTCCACCGCGATGGTATCGCCCGGTCGCGCCGCATCGGCAACGCCGTTCGTCGAACCGACCAGCGGCACCCCCATCGCCTTGGCCACGATGGCGACGTGCGAGGTCGAAGCCGCCTCCTCCAGCACCAACGCAAGCAGCCGATCGCGGCCGTAGTCCAAAAGCTCGGCCGGTCCCATTGCCCGCGCCACCAACACCGTGGCGGGCGGCAATTCCTGCATCGCATTATGTCCGCTGCCCGCCAGATGGCGCAACAACCGCCGCGCCAGATCATCGAAATCGTGGGCGCGTTCGCGCAAAATCGGGTCGCTGGCGCGCGAAAGGCGAAGCCGCATGTCGTCCTGTACCCGTTCGACCGCGGCTTCGGCGGTCAGTCCGGCGCGTACCGCATCGCGCATGCGCTGACGCCACCCCTGATCGTGAGCAAAAGCGCGATAGGCTTCGATGATTTCGCGCCCTTCCCCCTTGAGATCGAGGTCTGAAGAAGACAGCATCTCGTCTACCGCCTCGCGCAACGCACCGATTGCGTCTTCCAGGCGGGCCAGTTCCTCCTCGGCGTCGTCGGCGATCATCTTCTCGACCTTGACGCGCGGCTCGTGCAAAACCACGGTGCCGACCGCCACGCCGTCCGAAAGCCCCTCGCCCTTGAACTGCAGCGGCTTGTCGGCGGAAAGCTCCGGTTCGTCGAGTTCGGCGACGTCGAACAGGGTGCCTTGGGCCACCAGTTCGGCCAGCACCATCGCCACCGTCTGCATTGCCTCGACTTCTTCTTCCGCATATTGACGGGCGGCGCGGTTCTGTACCGTCAGAACGCCGAACACCTGACCGCCGCGCACGATCGGCACGCCGAGGAAGGAATGATAGGGATCTTCGCCGGTTTCCGGCCGGTAGGAAAACCGCGGATGATCGGGCGCGTTGCTTAAGTTCACCGCCTCGCCGGTTTCGATCACCAAACCGACCAGCCCCTCGCCCTCCGTCATCCGGGTGCGGTGGACCGCTTCCGGATTGAGCCCTTCGGTGGCGAACAGTTCCAACACCTTGCCGGCGCGGCGCAAATAAATCGAACAGACTTCCGCCACCATATTGGCGGCAATGACGGTAACCAGCTTGTCGAGCCGCCCTTGCGCGCTGCCCTGTCCGGCCATCACCTCGCGCAGGCGCCGCAAGAGAATGCGTGGACCGCCCGCCGCGACCGGAGGCATCAGGCGGTTCCTTCCCGCGTCATACCTTGTCCAATTCGTAGGCGGCATGCAGTGCGCGCACCGCCAGTTCGACGTACTCCTCGGCGATCAGCACGCTGACCTTGATTTCCGAGGTCGAAATGACCTGGATGTTGATCCCCTTGTCCGACAGGGTGGTAAACATGGTCTGGGCCACGCCGGGATGCGCGCGCATACCGATACCGATGATCGAAATCTTCGCCATGTTGGCATCGCTCGTCAGCTCGCGATAGCCGATGGCTTCGCCGGCCTTTTCCAGCACGTCCAGCGCCTTGGCGAGTTCGCTGCGGCCGCAGGTAAAGGTCAGATCGGTCTTGCGCCCGTCTTCCGACACATTCTGGACGATCATGTCGACGTTGATGCCGGCGTCCGCCAGCGGCCCGAAAATCGCCGCGGCAATGCCGGGATGGTCGGGTATGCGCAACAGCGTAATTTTGGCTTCGTCGCGCGAATAGGCGATGCCAGTGACCGGTTTCTTTTCCACGATGTCTTCCTCGTCGCACAGAAGCGTGCCACCCGCCTTCGGATCGAAGGTCGAAAGCACCCGGGTGGGCACGCGATGTTGCATGGCGATCTCGACCGAGCGGGTTTGTAGCACCTTGGCGCCCAGCGAAGCCATTTCCAGCATTTCTTCGAACGAAATCTTTTCCATTCGCCGCGCCTTGGCGACGATCCGGGGATCGGTGGTGTAGACGCCATCGACATCGGTGTAGATGTCGCAGCGATCCGCCTTGAGCGCCGCCGCCACCGCCACCGCCGAGGTGTCCGAACCGCCACGCCCCAAGGTGGCGACGCGGTCGCCCGGCGCAATCCCTTGAAAGCCGGCAACCACGGCGACATAGCCGTCTTCCAGGCTTTTGTTCATCTCGGTCGGATCGACGCCTTCGATCCGGGCCGATCCGTGCATGGCCGAGGTACGCATCGGAATCTGCCAGCCCAGCCACGAGCGCGCCTTGACGCCGATGGCGTTCAGCGCAATGGCAAGAAGCCCTGCGGTGACCTGTTCGCCCGCCGCCACCACGGTGTCGTACTCCACCGCAGGAAAAAGCGGGTCGAGTTCCTTGATCCAGCCCACCATCTTGTTGGTCTCGCCGGCCATCGCCGACACCACCACGGCGACCTGATTGCCCGCTTTAACCTCGCCGGCGACCAGTTCGGCAACATGGCGGATGCGGTCGAGATCGGCCACCGAGGTTCCGCCGAATTTCATCGCGATCTTAGCCATAGCCCGTCCGTTTGCACGCTGCTCTTTCCTGCTGCATACATAGACGGCACTTTATTGCCGACAAAGCGAAAAATACGCCATGAAAGACGCACCCTCGGTCGACCCGGCTGAAATCGCCAAATTTTCGGCTATGGCAGCCGAATGGTGGAATCCCGAGGGAAAATTCGCCCCCTTACACCGGTTTAACCCGGTCCGGCTGGCGTTCATCCGCGATACTTGTGCCGCCCATTTCGGCCGCGAGTGCCGGATTCCGTTCGGCGGCCTGACATTGCTCGACATCGGCTGCGGCGGCGGGCTTTTGGCCGAACCGATGGCACGTTTGGGGTTCGGCGTTACCGGCGTCGATGCATCGGAAAAGAACATCAAAACCGCATCGGTGCATGCCGTGGCATCTGAAGTTGGCATTGCCTACAAGGTTGGCTCAGCCGAGGAATTGGCTGGGCTTGGCATCGCTTACGATGTCGTCCTCAACATGGAAGTGATCGAGCATGTCGCCGACCTGCCCGGGTACATCCGTGCCTGTGCCGCTCTGATAAAACCTGGCGGTCTAATGTTCGTGGCGTCGTTAAACAAAACACTCAAGTCTTTGCTGCTGGCCAAGATCGGTGCCGAATATATCCTTCGCTGGCTTCCAGTCGGCACCCATGACTGGGAACGCTTTGTTCCACCGGCAAAACTTTGCGCTTTGCTTGAGGAAACAGGGTTCAAGACGTTGAAAACCCAAGGCGTGTCTTTCGACCCCTTGAACTGGATGTGGCGGCTGTCGGCCGATACGGACGTGAACTACATGATGGTGGCGGAGCGCAAATAAGCGGTCAATTTGCCACTTCGTCCAAATCCGGCGGCAAAGGGGCGACCTCGACCCCTTCGTCGATCAGTTCCTTGACCTCGGTCATGCTGGCCTCGCCGTAGATCTGGCGCTCCTCGGCGTTGCCGTTATGAATCGCCCTCGCCTCCTCGGGGAAGCGGCGGCCGACGTTTTCGCCCTCTTCCAGCACTTTCTTGCGAATGCCGCTCATCACCTTGCGCATCTTGTGGATTTCGTCGGTATTGAGAGTCATTTTTTTTGCTCCGGAAACAGCCGGAGCCATGATCGCCTTCTCCACCTTGTGGGAATTGCACATCGGACAGATCAGCTTGCCGCCGGCCACCTGCTCGTCATAGGCGGCCATCGAGGCAAACCAGCCCTCGAATTCATGCCCATTTTTGCACTTCAGGTTATAGACGATCACGATATGCAGCCTATCTCGGGAAGCAACGGCATGCCCCGGCACACGGCGGGGCTTCGCCGGCGGCGGCAATCGGACAGCCGTCCGGCGCAGCCTTTGCGGAACCCGCAACGGAAGGGGCCATGGGGGCTTTCTCGATATGAGGCGAACCGCAAACCGGGCATACAACCGCACCGGCCGCAGCATCCCGATCGAACGCCGCGCTCGATGAGAACCATTCCTCGAATTCATGGCCGCTGTCGCAGCGAAGCGCATACACAATCATGGTGTTAACATGGGCACTTCAATTCGCTTGTGCAACCCTCGAGAATTAACCAATCTCTTTTCGAAGCGGAGGGGGCAAGCCTCGAGCGCACGATCACGAGAAATCCCGGTCGTGCATCAGGCTGGGAATGAGCGCCCGCGCCTGCAGCGCCTTGGCAGGATCGATTTCGGCAATGAAGACGCCCGGCTCGTCGCCCCCTTCGGTCAGCACTTCGCCCCAGGGCGAAACGATCAGCGAGTGGCCGAAGGTCCGCCGTCCGCCGGGATGCACGCCGCACTGTGCCGGGGCGATCACAAAGGCGCCGTTTTCGATTGCCCGCGCCCGTGCCAACACATGCCAATGCGAAGCCCCGGTCAGTTCGGTGAAGGCGGCTGGAACGGTGAGGATAATCGCCCCTTGATGCGCCAATGCGCGGTAGAGCTTGGGAAAGCGCACGTCGTAACAGACCGTCATGCCCAGCCTGCCCCACGGCAGTTCGGCAACGACGGTACCGTTGCCGGGCTCGACGGTGTCGGATTCGCGATAGCGCTCGCCGTTCGGCAGATCGACGTCGAACAGGTGGATCTTGTCGTAGCGCGCGGCGACGGTGCCGTCCGGCGCGATCAGATACGAACGGTTGACGGTTTTGTCCTTGCGCACCAGAATCGCAATCGATCCGATCAGCAGCCAGATTTTCAATTCGGCGGCAAGCGTGCGCAAGACCGGCAACGCCGGATCGTGCGCTTCGATTCGGCATTTCGCCAACTTGTCGGTGCGTTGCTGCGCCATCAAGGTGGTATTTTCCGGGGTGGCGATAAAATCCGCGCCCAGCCCCTTCGCCTCGCGAATCAAACCCGAGACGGCGGCGACATTCGCCGCAACGTCGTCCCCGGCATTCATCTGCACGCAGGCGGTACGGAACGCACTCATGCCAGCAGCGGATCGAGCTTGCCGGCCTTGTCGAGGGCATAGAGGTCGTCGCAACCGCCGACATGGGTGTCGCCGATGAAAATTTGCGGCACGGTCCGCTTGCCGCCGGCTTTCGCGACCATAGCCTCGCGTAAGGCCGGATCGTCGGAGACGTCGATCTCTTCATAGATCGCCCCCTTCTTTTCCAGCAGCTTCTTGACGCGGACGCAGTAGGGACAGACTTTCGTGGTGTAGACGACGATCTTGGGCATGACCGAACTCGCTTTCGAACGCTCGATCTATACCGCATCGGCCGGCAGCCGCACAACGCGCGCCAGCACCAGCACGAAAACTTTATCCGCGCCGGCCCGCTTCAACGCGCGAGCGCAGGCATCAGCCGTGGCACCGGTCGTCATTACGTCATCGATCAGCACAATTCTTTTGCCTTTTGCCGCCGCTTTGTGCGCCGCAGAAACCGCAAACGCGCCGTGGACATTGCGCCGCCGCGCCTTCGCCGAAGCCATCGTACCTTGGCTGGGGGTCGGCCGCCGCCGCACCAGCAGATCGGGTGCGAAAGCCACGTTGGCATCATGGGAAATCCGGCGCGCCAGTTCGGCCGCCTGATTGAACCGCCGCGTCCACAACCGCCAGCGATGCAGCGGCACCGGCACGATCAGATCGGCTTCGGCGAACAGTTCCTTGCCGGCACGCGTCAGCCAGCGCACAAATCCCGGCACCAGATCGAGTCTATCTGCGTGCTTGAGCGCCAGGATCGGCAGCTTGCCGGTCTCGTCGTAGCGCATCACCGCCCGCGCCTTGTCGAAGGCGGGCGGATGGGCCAGACAATATCCGCATTGCGACGCCGCGCCGGGATCGATCTCGAACGGCAAACCGCAGGTCTCGCACACCGGGCCGTCGATGAACTGCGCCGCCGACCAGCATTCGGCGCACAAACTGCCGGTTTCTTCGACTTCGTTGCCGCAGACCATGCACAACGGCGGAAATGCCAGATCGAGGAACCCGCGCCAAAGCCGGTGTGCAATTGTGCCCGTCACGTTCATGCTGCTAATCTAGTGCAATGACGGGTAATCCCAAACGGATTTTCGACGCCAAACGGCGGGCGCGGCATGGCGCCCGCGCCATGCGGATGACGGGCGACCGCTTTATATGGCGCGAGGCGGCAGACGGTATCGCCGACCGGCTGGCGCCGCTCGCCAAGCAACGCAGCGTCGCGCTGGCGACCGAGTATAAGGCGGCCGAGTATCTGCACGAATGCGCCGATACCTGGATCGTCGCAGGCTTCGACGATGACGAACAATTGGCGGCGGAAGGAACCTTCGATCTCATTGTCAGCTTGATGTCGCTGCACGGGCTGAACGATCTGCCCGGCGCGCTGGCGCAAATTCGCACGCGGCTGAATACCGGCGGGTTCTTTGCCGCGGCATTGTTCGGCGGCGAGACCTTGCGCGAAATGAAAGAATCGTTGGCCATCGGAGAATCCGAGATCTGCGGCGGCGCGGCGATGCGCGTAGCCCCGTTCGCCGATGTGCGCGACCTCGGCGGTCTCATGGTGCGGGCCGGCTTCTCCCATCCGGTGGCCGATGTCGAACGTACCGTCGTGCGGTACCGCGCCTTCGAAACCTTGGTGGAGGATTTGCGGTTGATGGGCGAAACCGGCGGATTGACGGACCCTCGTCCCTTGCGCCGCGATGCGCTGGCGGCGGCGCTGGCGCATTATCGAACCGCGCACGGCGAGGACGGCCGCCTCCGCGCCACGTTCGATATCGTCTATCTTACCGGCAGCGCAGGATAATCCGTATACCCTTTTGCTCCGCCGCCGTAGAAGGTCTCCATATCCCACGGGGCGAACGGCGCGCCGGTTTTTATGCGGGTAACCAGGTCCGGGGTAGAGATGAACGCCTTGCCGAACGCCACCGCGTCGGCCGTGCCGTTTACCACCGCCAGTTCGGCGGTTTCGGCGGTGAAGCCTTCGTTGAAGACGAACCCGCCGCCGCCCAGCCTTAGGAATATCTCGCGCATCCTCGGTGCCAGGCTGTCCTCGGCCGTCTTCTCGCGCGTGAAGATGAAGGCGATTTTACGCTTTCCCAACGCGCCGGCAACATAGGTGAAGGTAGCGGCCTTGTCGGAATCGCCGATGTCGTGGGAATCGCCGCGCGGCGCCAGATGCACGCCGACCCGCCCCGGTCCCCATACCTCGATCAAGGCATCGACGACTTCCAGCAGCAGCCGGGCACGATTTTCCACCGGGCCGCCATACCTGTCGGTACGCGTATTGGTGCGGTCTTGCAAAAATTGATCCAACAGATAGCCGTTGGCGCCGTGCGCCTCGACGCCGTCGAACCCGGCCCGCTTGGCGTTTCTCGCTCCCCGGCGATAGGCGGCGACGATGCCGGGAATTTCGTCCGCTTCCAGCGCCCGCGGCGTCACGTAAGGCCGCATCGGCCTGAGCAAACTGACATGGCCGGATGCGGCAATGGCACTGGGCGCCACCGGAAGATTGCCGCCGAGCAGTTCGGGATCGGAAATCCGGCCGACATGCCAAAGCTGCATGACAATCTTGCCGCCGGCGGCATGCACCGCCTCGACGACCGGTTTCCAGCCCTCGACCTGCTCGTCGCCATAGATTCCGGGGGTTGCGGCATAGCCCGCCCCCATCGGATCGACGATGGTCGCCTCAGTGAGGATCAGCCCGGCGGAGGCGCGCTGGCGGTAATATTCCGCCATGACCGGCGTCGGCACGCGGGTATCTGCCGTGGCGCGCGACCGGGTCAGCGGCGCCATGACGATACGGTTGGCAAGCTTCAAGTCTCCGAATTGGGCAGGGGACAACAAACCGGGCATCGGGCAGCCTTTCTGTAAGGGATATTGTTACAGAAGATGGGGACTGTCTCGTCCGGGGTCAAGGGGCGAAATCTACTTCGTCAGATAGATTTCCGATCCCTTGGCTTTGAATTCCTCGGCCTTATTCGCCATCGCGGCGCGGATTTCGGTGGTGGACAGCGTATCGTTCTTGCGCCGGGCCTCGTCCTGCACCTCTTTGGAAATTTTCATCGAGCAGAATTTCGGCCCGCACATCGAGCAGAAATGCGCGATCTTCGCCCCGTCTGCCGGCAAAGTCTCGTCGTGGAAGCTTTCCGCCATCTCGGGATCGATGGACAGCGCGAATTGATCGCGCCAACGGAATTCGAAGCGTGCCTTGCTCATGGCATCGTCCCACAGCCGCGCCGCCGGATGGCCCTTGGCCAGATCGGCGGCATGGGCGGCGATGCGATAGGCCACCACGCCGGCGCGCACATCGTCGCGATCCGGCAGGCCGAGATGCTCTTTTGGCGTGACGTAGCATAGCATCGCCGTGCCGAACCAGCCGATCATCGCCGCGCCGATAGCCGAGGAAATATGATCGTACCCTGCGGCCACATCGGTCACCAGCGGCCCCAGGGTATAGAACGGCGCCTCGTCGCAAGCGGCGAGCTGGCGGTCCATATTTTCCTTGATTTTGTGCATCGGCACATGGCCGGGGCCTTCGATCATCACCTGCACATCGTACTTTTGCGCAATCTTGTTCAACTCGCCCAGCGTTTCCAGTTCGGCAAACTGCGCCGCGTCGTTGGCATCCGCCGTCGAGCCGGGGCGCAAGCCGTCGCCCAAGGAAAACGCCACATCGTAGGCGGACAGAATTTCGCAGATCTCCTCGAAATGGGTGTAGAGGAAATTCTCCTGATGGTGCGCCAGGCACCATTTGGCCAGAATCGAGCCGCCGCGCGAGACGATGCCGGTGACGCGATCCACGGTCAGCGGAATATGCGCCAGCCGAACCCCGGCATGCACGGTGAAGTAATCGACGCCCTGCTCGCACTGTTCGATCAAGGTGTCGCGGTACAAATCCCAGGTCAGTTCCTCAGCGATGCCGCCGCATTTTTCCAGCGCCTGATAGATCGGCACCGTGCCGATCGGTACCGGCGCGTTGCGGATCAGCCATTCGCGGATGGCGTGGATGTGGCGGCCGGTGGAAAGATCCATCACCGTGTCGGCGCCCCACCGTATCGACCACACCATCTTTTCCACTTCCTCGGCCACGCCCGAGGCAACGGCGGAATTGCCGATGTTGGCATTGACCTTGGTGAGAAAATTGCGGCCGATGATCATCGGCTCGGATTCCGGATGATTGATATTGGCGGGGATAATGGCGCGGCCGCGGGCAATTTCGCTACGCACGAATTCGGGCGTGATCGCATCGGGGATCGACGCACCGAAATCCTGCCCGTCGCGCGATGCGGCACGGCCAAGGTTCTCGCGAGCGGCGACGAATTTCATTTCCTCGGAGACGATCCCGGCACGGGCATAATGCATCTGGGTCGCCCGCCTGCCCGCCTTCGCCCGCAAAGGCAACAAGGCGCGGCGGTCGAATTCCGGCACGCCGACGGATTCGCCTTCCTTAAGGCCGTTGTCCCTGTAGTGGACCGCCCGCCCCGCATATTCCTCGACGTCGCCGCGGGCCAGAATCCACTCGCGGCGCAGGGGTTTCAGGCCCTTCTCGATGTCGATCTCGGCGGCCTCGTCGGTATAAGGACCGGAGGGATCGTATAGCCTCACCGCCGGTTCGCCGCCCGACAGCGCCACCTCGCGAAACGGCACCCCATCGACATAGACTTTCTTCGAACCGGGAAACGGCCCGCGGGTAACGGCGGTGTTATGCAAATTCAAAACGGGCTTGTTCATGATGCCTCTCCCTACGCCGGCATGATCCGGGTCAGGTTTTAAGGGACTCGCGGGATTGCGATCTCAGCCCTGTCAATTCAGGACGCCCCCGGACAGAGTGATAATCGCCCAGTCGGCCGCTATGTCAAGTACGGGAAACGCGTTGGGATATTGTGGTTTTTCCACAGCTTGCTATCCTTCGAGCCATGAACTGGTCTGTCCTTCTCGCCCCGTCGCTCGACGATATCGAAGCCATCGCCCGCGTCGAGTTCGACCGGCTGCCGGAAAAGTTCCGCGACTTATGCGACGGCGTGCTGTTTGCGGTGCAGGACTTCCCCGACGAAGACGTGATGGACGAAATGGGCGTCGAGACCGAGTTCGATCTCTTGGGCCTGTTTCAAGGCGCCGACCTGACGGAACGCGACTCCGGCCATGCGCGGCCCGAGCCGACGATGATCTTTCTCTATCGCCGTCCGATCCTCGATTACTGGGCGGAGAATTCCGTCACTCTCGGCGAGGTGGTCCGTCATGTCCTGGTGCATGAAATCGGCCACCATTTCGGCTTGTCCGACGACGACATGGCAGCAATCGAAGCGAGGTAACCAAGGCACGACGGCACGGGGCCGGCGAATGGAATTCACGTCGCCTCGAACGCCTTGAATTCGGCAATCAACCCCTTCACCGCCACGGTGTAGATCTGTCCGCCGGCAGCGGACGATGCGCGCGACGGGTCGGAACCGATCCGCCCGTCGGGGAAGCGGCGTTTAAAGTCCTCGGCATCGTGAATCGGGCCGGATGCCGCCACCGGCGGCGACAGCGGCGCGACCTTGTAGGTTTTGGGCAAAAGATAGCGGGTCAGCGAAATTTCGCTCGGCGTAGCATGATTGCCCTCTTCGGCCGAGAACAGCGCCTTGCAGGTTTCGGCAACGCCGGGCAGTTCCCACCAATTGCGCATCATGCAATAGGCGGTCGGCCGGCCGGCGGCGAAACTCTTCTCGTGATAGACCTCGGCAAAGGCGGCATTGATGGTGGCGATGTTGCCGCCGTGACCGTTGAGCCAGTAAAGCCGCCGAAAGCCGTGGTGGATCAAGCTGTCGGCCCAATCGCGGATCGCCGCGATCATGGTCGATGGTCTGAGCGTGATGGTCCCGGGAAACTGCATGTGATGCTGGGCGACGCCGACATCGAACGTCGGCGCCACCAGGAACCCCGCTTCGTCGCCCGCCGCCCGGGCGATCAGTTCCGGGCACAGCGCATCGGTGCCGATCAGACCGGTGGGACCGTGCTGTTCGGTCGATCCTATTGGGATGACCAGCGCCTTGCTGATCGCCAGATAGGATTCGATTTCCGGCCAGGTCGAAAGCTGAAGTTGCATGTGCGCACCTGCACGGCCGCGAAGGACCGATTCAACTCAACCCGGCAATATTGGGGATTATCCGCCGCAGGGGCAAGGCGCCGCAGCCGCACATCGCGCAATAGTAGTAAAAAATTTCGAATTCTCGTATATATACATATGGCTATGGGGCGAAAGGGACGACAAAGCCACACCGGCAAAGGGAAAACATGCCGACGCCGGTTTTCGGACGCGTCGTCGCGAGAGTGACATGTACGACACACGATACTGTCATGAGTATTCCTTAGCGAAGAGCAGAATGCGCTTGCGTGCGCATGAGTGTTCGCAAATTGAGGGGTTTTGCATGTCCGTCTACAAGAACGCTGTATCGCTGGCCGTGCTCGCCGTCGCCATGACGCCCGTCGGGGCTCTGGCCGAAGCGATCGACGACCAATCGCTGATCGAAACCGTGGTGGTAACCGCGCAGAAGCGCGAACAGAACCCGGTCGATGTGCCGATGGCGATTACCGCCTATTCCGGCAAGTTCATGACCGACGTCGGCATCCAGGAATTCGACAAGCTGTCGCTGTTCGTGCCCGGCTTCGTGGTGCAGAATCAATCGCCCAACAACCCGGGTTTCGGGTTGCGCGGCCTGACGCTGGACTCCGGCGAAGCGGCGCAGGAACCGCGCGTATCGGTGTTCGAAGACGACGTATCGATTTCGACCACCCGCGCCACCTACATCGAACTGTTCGACATCGAGCGCGTCGAAGTCGTGAAAGGGCCGCAAACCACCCTGTTCGGCCGCGCCGCGCTGATGGGCGGGGTCAACGTCATTCAGAACAAGGCCAAGATCGGAAAATACGATTATGCCGCTTCGCTCGAAACCGGCGATTACAATTACCATATGCTCGAAGGCATGGTGAACCTGCCGGTCAGCGACAGCGTGGCGGTGCGTCTTGCCGCCCGCTACAAAATGCGCAACGGCTATATCGAAAATCTCGGCGATGGTGACGACTACAATTCGGTCGATACCCTTGCCGGCCGTCTTTCCGTCGCCTGGAAACCGATCGAGAACTTTACCCTCGACGTCATCGTCAACGGCGAAGTCGATCGACCGAGCGGTACCTCCTTCAAGTCCGGTACGTTCTACCCTGCGGACGTCAACGGCACCATCGTCGGCAACCTCGGCCATACCTCCGGTGCGGCCCTGACCGACCATATCGCCGGTTTCGAGAACGGAAAAAGCCTTGGCCTCAGCCGTAAGGTTTGGGACGTCAAGGGGCTGACCGACTATAAAATCGGTCCGCAACTGACGTTATCCACCGTCACCGCCTATCGCCGGTTCGACTCGCTGGAAGTCTTCGATCCCGACGGCTTCGCCCAGCCGATGCTGCAATCGGCCGAAGACGAGCGTGGCGATCAGTTCAGCCACGAGATGCGGCTCAACTACGATTACGGCGACCGGCTTACCGCCTTCGGCGGCGTCAGCTACTTCTACAGCAACGTGTCGCAGCGCGTACCCCTGCAGTTCAACGAAAACATGGCGCTGGCGCTGATCAGTGGTCAGTCCGCATTATTGCAATACCAACCCGCCAGTTTCTTCAGTTCGAGCACCTTTACCGGCGGTTATGCGCCGGCGCTTATCAAGGGCATCGCCAAAGCGACGGTCTATTCGAAATATTACAATGCAATGGTCGGCAATTATGGCGCCGCCGCCGCCGCCGCCTATGCTACGTCGCAGGCCACCGCCTACGTTACCGCCAACAACGCGATACTCAATGCGGTCGCCGCCGGCCTCAAATCCAACCATTGGGAAGAGGCCACCAATTACGGCAAGACCAAGTCGGTCGATCTCTACGGCGACGTCACTTATCGCCTTACCGACCAATTCGAGCTGAACGCCGGCGCACGCTATACGCACGACGACAAGACCACGTCCTTCGCTGCCCAAACGGCCGACACATCCTATCTCGGCATGTTCCTCAAAAACGCCGCCAGCGGCACCGGATGGGGCATCATCTACCAACCGACCAAGAACAACGGCGATAAAATCTCCCGCGATTTTTCGGACGACGGTCTTTCCTGGCGCTTTTCCGCCCGTTACGCACCGGAAGATAACACCAGCTTCTACGCCACCTATGCCCGTGGTCGTCGGCCAGAAGTTCTGAGTGCAAAATCGCCGACCGCTCCCAATGGCGACCCGACGTTTACCCCGGCGCCTGCCGAACTCGTCGATTCCTACGAAATCGGCGCCAAGACGTTTGCTATGGACGGCAAGCTCCGCCTCGACGCCGCGCTGTATTTCTACGACTACACCAACTTCCAATCTTCTCGGTTGGAAAGCGGCGAGTTCGTTTCCTTCAACGCCGGCAAGGCGGAGGCCTATGGTTTCGAAAGCACGATGGAATGGGCCGTCGCCGACCGGGCCGATCTATTCGCCACCTACACCTACAACCGCGCCCGCTTCGTCGGCGCGTCGATATACCAGGGCAATAAATTCCGCCTCAACCCCGACCATAAATTCTCGGTCGGCGCATCGATCCGCCAAGACCTGTTCGGTGGAACCTTCAACTTCCTGCCGACCTATACCTGGCAGTCGAAGATATATTTCGACGATGACGACGATATTGCCTCCGAACAGGACAATCTGATCGCCGACACCAAGCTCGACGAGTTCCAGAAACCGTATGGTCTGTTGAACCTGCGTCTCACCTGGCAGCCGGAAGGCCGCCCGTGGAGCATTAGCGCATACGCAAGTAATGTTCTCGATCAGAAGTACATCAAGGATGCCGGAAATTCGGGCGACAATCTCGGCATTCCCACCTTTATCGCCGGCGAACCGCGTTTCTTCGGGATGAGCATCTCGCTGAAGATGCAGTAAAAACCGCATCGAGTAGCGAAAAGCCACGGGGAAGAATGCCTCCCCCGTGGCTTTTTTGCATGCGGCGACTGGAGATTATCGAGCAACATATAATCGTAAATTCGTATATTTGTACATACATATTTTGTTTAAATTGACATTTCACATTCTATTTTCGCATCGCCTGGATATTATCAACACAGAAACTGTTTTATTGAGGATGCACCATGAAAACCAAGTTCCTTGCCGCCGCTGCGTTGTCGGCCCTGGCCCTGTCGTCCGTTCCTGCCGCCGCCGAAGAAGCGCCCGGCACGATCCTGTTGCGACTGCGCGCAGTGGAAATCGTCCCCGACGTCAGTTCGCATGTCGGCACCGCCACAGGATTGGTGAGAATCACCGACACCACTATTCCGGAAGCCGACATTACCTACTTCATCAACGAGCATTGGGCGGTTGAAGCCATTGCCGGCACCGACAAGCATTCGATCTATCTCAAGAACGGCACCTCCCTCGGCACTACCTATCTTCTGCCGCCGGTTGTGTCTTTGCAGTACCATTTCGATCAGATCGGGCCGTTCAAGCCCTACCTCGGCGCCGGCCCGCAATACACGTTCTTCTACAACAAAAGCGCCAGAGGCGCACTGGGCAAACTGCACCTAACCGACGGCTTCGGGTTTGCGCTTCAGGCGGGCACCGACATTCCGGTCAGCGAAAACTTTTTTCTCAACATCGATGTCAAAAAAGTGTTTCTGCAGACTACCGCTTCGTTCGGCTCGTCCAACGCCATTGCCGGACATGTCAACATCAATCCCTGGCTGATCGGCACCGGGGTCGGCGTCAAATTCTGATTCCCTCCGTCCGTTTTCGGAAGGCCGCGCCTTGGCGCGGCCGTTCCGCCCGCTACGTTCGCCCCAAGGTTGACTTGGGGCGTTAAAGTTTATTCGTGTCTTTTGTACCAAACCTCTGCGTTTTGCGCTCCAATGGAGCGAGGAGCCGCCGAGGAACAACACGATGTCGGAAAATGCGTTCGACACCGACGAAGATGGCATCACCCGCAGAGGCCGGTTGCGGTGCAATCCGGTATTTCTGATCTGCGTAACGTCCTGCTTGGTTTTTTGGGCCCTGGTCGTCGTCGGAGGGCTGTTGCTGCTATAGCGACCTTGCGGAAGGCTTCGCGGCTGATCGCGGCGCATTATCCGCTCGACGCCTCGCGCTTGAGCTCCAGTTCCAGCCAGCGTTCCTCAAGGGCTGCACGCTGGGTTTCCGCCTCGGTAAGCTTGGCCGAAAGGTCGGCGAATCCGGCCGGGTCGCGGGCGTAAAGCCCGGCGTCCGAAAGTTTCCCATGCAGGACGGCGACGGTTTTCTCCAGCGCCTCGATCTCGCCGGGAATGGTCTTCAGTTCGTGCTGTTGCGAAAACGTCAGCTTCGCCTTTGCCGCCGTCTTTTCGCGCGCCGGCTTGCTTTCCTTCCTCGCGGCGGGCTTGTCCGTCACCCCCAGCCCGCGCTGGGCGATCATGTCGGTATAACCGCCGGCATATTCGACGAAGCGGCCGTCACCCTCGGCGAAAAGAATGGCCGAAACCGTACGGTCGAGGAAATCGCGGTCGTGGCTGACCAGCAGCACCGTCCCCGGATACTCGTCCACCAGTTCTTCCAGCAGATCCAAGGTTTCGAGATCGAGATCGTTGGTCGGCTCGTCGAGCACCAGAAAGTTGGCGGGTTTTGCCAGCACTTTGGCCAGCAACAGCCGCGCCCGCTCGCCGCCCGACAGCACCGATACCGGCGTCTTGGCCTGGGCGGGCGCAAACAGAAAGTCCTTCATGTAGCTCATCACATGCCGCCGCTCGCCGCCGACGTCGAGCTTATCGCCGGAATCGCCGGTCAGCGTCTCCTGCAAGGTCTTGTCGGGATCGAGGGCGCGGATCTGTTCGAGCGCCGCCATGACGATGTTGGCGCCGATCGTCACCGCGCCGGCATCGGGCTTTAGCTTGCCGGTCAGAAGATTGATCAGCGTGGTCTTGCCCGCGCCGTTGGCCCCGACGATGCCGATGCGGTCGCCGCGCAAAATGCGGGTGGAGAAATCCTTGACGATGGCGCGGTCGCCATAGGCCTTCGACACCGTCTCCGCCGCAATCACGCAGGTGCCGGCCTTGTCGGCTTCGGTAACGGTGAAGCTGACCGTACCCAGGCTTTTGCGCTGCTCGCGGCGGTTCTGGCGCATGCCTGCCAACAGCGCCATGCGCCGCACGTTGCGCTTGCGCCGCGCGGTGACGCCGTAGCGCACCCAATGCTCCTCGGCGGCGATCTTGCGATCCAGCCGATGGCGTTCGACCTCTTCCTCCTCCAGCAGCTTGTCGCGCCAGGCTTCGAACGCGCCGAAGCCTTGATCGAGGCGAAAGCTGCGGCCGCGGTCGAGCCAAACCGTGGCGCGCGACAGGTTCTGCAGAAAGCGCCGGTCGTGGCTGACCAGCACCAGCGCGCCCTTCATGGCCTTCAGTTCCTCTTCCAGCCAGAGGATGGCGGGCAGGTCCAGATGGTTGGTCGGTTCGTCGAGCATCAGGATGTCGGGACGCGGCGCCAGCACGCGGGCAAGCGCGGCGCGGCGTGCCTGACCGCCGGAAAGCGACGCAATCGGTTCGTTGCCGTTGAGGCCCAGCTTGCCCAATAGATAATAGGCGCGGGATTCGTCGCCGCCGTGGCTCAACCCGGCGGCAACGTAAGCCAGCGTATCGGGATAGCCGGACAGATCGGGTTCCTGCGGCAGATAACTTGCCGTAATGCCGGGCTGCAGGAAACGGCGGCCGGAATCCGGTTCCATCATACCGGCGGCGATTTTCAGCAGCGTCGATTTGCCGGCGCCGTTGCGCCCGACAATGCACAGCCGTTCGCCCGGTTCGACGAACAGCTCCACGCCGTCGAGAAGTTCCGTATCGCCGATGCGAAGGCGAACATCCTGCAATGTCAATATCGGTGCGGGCATGGGGTATTTCTATTTTGCGGAAAAAAATCGTCATTCTCACCGACCGACCGGACATAATACGACGGCCTTGCCGGTGCGGGAAAAGACGGAACAACAGGCATTTTTCGGTAAAGCGCTCTATACCAACCCTCGGCTTCCCGGCTTCACCGCCGGTGTTCCCTGAAGATGCGGCGGCAGCCGGTCGGCCGGCCATGTCGGCAATTTGAGGGCCGCAAGAGAAATCAACGGCACGCCGACATCGGCCGCGCCCCCCGAACGGTCGATGACGCAAGATGCGGCCACCGGCACGCCGCCGTGTACCCGGATCGCCTCCAGGCATTCGCGCGAGGACAATCCGGTGGTGACGATGTCTTCCACCATCAGCACCTTCTGCCCCGGTTCGAGACGGAAACCGCGGCGCAAGATAAACTGCTTGTTTTCGCGCTCGACATACATGGCGGGCAGCCCCATCTGGCGGCCCATTTCGTAGCCCGGCACGATACCGCCGACCGCCGGCGAGACGATGGCGGTGATTTCCTCCGCAACCGCCGCCCGCACCTTTTCGGCCAGCGCCCGGCACAGCTTGGCGGTCGTTTCCGCGTTTTGGAACACCAGCGCCTTTTGCAGAAAGGTATCGGAATGCAGCCCGCTGGACAGAACGAAATGTCCCTTCAAGAGGGCGCCGGCGGCTTCGAATTCCTGTAGAACCTGTTCGGGTGTCATGCTTGCTCGCTATTTTCTTCCGGTCCGCGGACGCGATCAACTCTTTCGACCACCGCGTTGACCCGCATGGCGCCGAGAATGTTCTGCAGGTGCGACACGTCGCGCACCATGACATCGACCTCGAACTCGAAAAACAGCGCGTTGCGGTTGGTGGTCTTGAGGTTGAAGATATTGCCGCCGTTGTTGCCGATCACCGTCATCACCGCCCCCAAGGATCCGAAGGTGTTCTTCACCCGCACGTTAAGCCGCGCCACCGACGGGCCGGCCTCGGCGGCGTTGCTCGACCAGGCGACGTCGAGCCAATCGTCCATGCTCGATTGCGCCTTTTCCAGTTCGCCGCAGTCGATGGTATGGATCACCACGCCCTTGCCCGGCTCGCGAATACCGACGATGCGGTCGCCCGGCAGCGGATGGCAGCAGGTGCCCAACCGGTAGCCGACCCCGGCGGTAAGCCCCTTGATCGAAATCGGTTTGTTCTCCGGCGGCGATTCCGCCAGCATCACCTGCTTGCGCCGTTCGGGATCTTCCTTGATTTCGGGATAGACCGCCAAAAGCACGTCGGAGCCGCGCAGCGCGCCCGAGCCGACGTCGGCGAATACGTCTTCGGCCTTGGAAAGCCGCAAACGCTTGGCGACGTCGTCCACCGCCTTGTCGGTCAGATCGAAGCCTTCGTCGGCAAATACCTTCTGCAGGATCTTGCGGCCGAATTTGACGTGCTCGCCGCGCTGGGTCTGACGCAGGTAGCGTTTGATCTCGGCGCGCGCCCGGCCGGTGACCACAAACTGCTCCCACAACGGCGACGGCGTCTGCTCCTTGTTGGTGATGATCTCGACTTGATCGCCGTTGCGAAGCGGGGTGTAGAGCGGCACATGGATGCCGTTGACCTTGGCCCCCACCGTGCGATGGCCGAGGTTGGTGTGGACGTAATAGGCGAAATCGATCGGTGTGGCGCCGCGCGGCAGCGGGATCAAGTCGCCCTTGGGGGTGAAGCAGAATACCTGATCCTGATAGAGGTTGAGGCGGGAATGCTCGAAGAACTCCTCGGCGGAATCGCCGCTTTCGAGCAGATTGACCATCTCGCGCAACCACTCGTAGGCCTTGATGTCGCCGACGTCGCCTTCGATGGCCGGAGCGTGGTCGCGATAGCGCCAGTGTGCCGCCACCCCGCGCTCGGCGATCTCGTGCATCTCTTGGGTGCGAATCTGCACCTCCAGGCGCTGATGCTCCGGTCCGATCAGGGTGGTGTGCAGCGAACGGTATCCGTTGGGCTTGGATACGGAAATGAAATCCTTGAACCGCGCCGGCACGGCCGGCCAAGCCAGATGCAGGATGCCGAGGGCGCGGTAACATTCCTCCGGCGTCGCCACGATCACCCGAAAGCCGAAAATGTCGGACAACTGCTCGAAGCTGATCTGCTTTTCCTTCAGCTTGCGCCAGATCGAAAACGGCCGTTTCGATCGGCCGTACACCCAGGCTTCCAGACCGTTCTCCGCCAGCTTGCGCTTGAGTTGGTCGGCGATGCGGGAGATCAATTGGGTGTTGGTGGCATCGAGCCGCTCCAGCCGGGTGACGATCGAATCGCGCGCCTCCGACTGCAATTCGCCGAACGCGAGGTCTTCCAACTCTTCGCGCATATGCTGCATACCGATGCGCCCGGCCAGCGGTGCGTAGAGTTCGAAGGTTTCCTGGGCGATGCGGCGGCGGCGTTCCGGTTCCTTGATGAACCCGAGGGTACGCATGTTGTGGGTGCGGTCGGCCAGTTTCACCAGCAGCACCCGAATGTCGTTCGACATCGCCAGCATCAATTTGCGGAAATTTTCCGCCTGTTTGGTGCGCTCTGAGAACAGCTCCAGGGCCGACAGCTTGGTCACCCCGTCGACCAGATCGGCGACCTCCTGGCCAAAATTTACTTTGATGTCTTCGTAGGTTGCGACGGTGTCCTCGATCGTATCGTGAAGCAGTGCGGTGGCGATGGTCGATTCGTCGAGCTTCAACTCGGTCAGAATGGCGGCCACTTCCAGGGGATGGGCGAAGTACGGATCGCCCGAGGCGCGAAACTGCTTGCCGTGCGCCTTCATGGCGTAGACATAGGCTTTGTTGAGCAGGGCCTCGTCCACTTCCGGGTCGTAGGCCCGGACCCGATCGACCAGTTCGGTCTGACGCATCAGCCGTTTGCGCGCGCGCGGCTTGGGCGGCGTTTCAGAAACAGGCTCCGTTGGGGCGACAGGCACATCCGTCTGCCCCGAATTCTGCGTATCAGGTGCGCTCATTCACGTAATATAAGCCGCCTACCGCCCAAACGGGAACGGTCCAAACGCAACAATGTCGAAAAATTACTCGTCGAAGTCGGTATCGGGCTCCGGCGTAGGCTCGGCACGGCGCTGCGCTTCGCTGGTCATACCCCGCAAGAGGTCTTCTTCGGTAATCTGACGATACTGGGTATCCTCGCGCACATCGTCGGCGTCGGAACGCGCCTCTTCCGGCTCGTCGACCTCGGCATGTTTCTGCATCGACTTGATGTGATCTTCCTTGAGCCCTTCCGGCACCAGCAGCCTCCCCGCGATTTCGCGCAAAGCCACCACCGGGTTCTTGTCGCGGTCGCGATCGACCAGCGGCTCGGCCCCGCCGGAAAGCTGGCGGGCACGAAACGAGGCAGCCAAAACCAGTTCGAAACGATTGGTAATTTTGTCAACGCAATCTTCGACGGTGACGCGAGCCATAGGCAATCCTTGCGCGAAATGACGTGAGGGGGGCGAAAACTATAGGAAACATCTCGGTGGGGCAAGGCGTTATTCCTTTTTGCCGCCCTTATCCGGTTTCGGCATAATCGCGCATAACTATTTGATTTTACTTTATATTGTTCAAGTTAGGCCAAAATCGCACTAATGACAAAAACACAAATTCCCATCGGCGATTCCGTCACGGCCGCTTGCGCACGGTAAAATCCGCGCCGCCGCCGCTTTCGAAAAAGTCGATCCAAAAACGATAGGTCTCACCCTCTTGATACCGCGAGGCATCGAGCGGAAACGACAACGCGAATTGCACGGTCTGATGGCCTTCGAGGGTTAAAGTCCCGTCAGGCTGATTGGCGGAGCAACGCGTATGCTGCTCGACCGCGTTGTCCAGCATCACCTCGGTGTCGCCGTCCGGCAGCGTCTTCCGGCTAAAGACTAGCGACCGCGTTTTTCGCACCACAGCCCAAACATGCGTGCTGCAACCATGCGGATCGCTCAACCGCACCGGCTTGCCGTATTGCGCCGAGACCGTCAGCTTGACCGACACCATCGCCGTGCCGTGTGCGGGCATATCGACAATTTTCGCCATCTCGGTTTCGACGATCAGCGGCGCCGGCACGGAAATCAACGGCACGATCTCTCCGGTCTCTTGCCCTGCGGCAACCTTCGACAGCAAAACGAACGCAGCGAAACCCGACGCCAATGTCTTCATTCCGATTTGTCCCACCTTTTCTGCATACGTCTATTACATTTACAGTTCAGACTGGCCGTTCAAGCCGAATTGCCGAAGCGCGGTCTTCGTCCGGCAGCGCCGCAACGAGATCGGCGATGGGGCGCCCGTCCGCCGGATGGCGCCAGGTCGGCGCGATTTCTTCCAGCGGAATCAGAACAAATGCGCGTGCCGCCAGGCGCGGATGCGGAAGCACCACCTTACCATCCATCGATTCTCCGTTGTAATCGATCAGATCCAAATCGAGCGTTCGCGGCGCGTTGCATCGTTCTCGTCTGCGGCCGAATTCGGCTTCGACCGCATGCAGGGCAGCCAACAGGGCGGCCGGCGGCAATGCAGTCGTCACCAGCGCAACGGCGTTGACGAACGGGGGATCACCGGGATCCGGCCATGCCGGCGTGCAGTAGAAAGAAGAGACCCGCTCGATGCCGATGCCCATTCTGCGCAATGAAATAAGCCCCGCCGACAAAGTCATGTGCGGCGTTCCGACAGGGGACGGAAGATTGGCGCCGAGCGCGATCACGATCATCGCTACTACTCCTCTCTTGCGCCCCCGGAATAAATGTTTAGAACAGATACGGGCATTTGGGGGCGCTTAATCCAAATAGTCCGGATATTTTGACGGAGGTCATTATGCTATTCTACCCACAGGAGAAATTAGCGCTTTTCATCGACGGGGCGAATTTGTACGGTGCCGCCAAGGGCCTGCAATTCGATATCGATTACAAACGTCTGCTGGAACTGTTCGCCCGCAAGGGTATCCTGGTGCGTGCATTCTATTACACTGCGGTGGCGGAAGATCAGGAATTTTCGCCGCTTCGCCCGCTGGTCGATTGGCTCGATTACAACGGCTTTTCGGTGGTCACCAAACCGCTGAAGGAATTCACCGACGCGCAGGGGCGCCGCCGGGTCAAAGGCAACATGGATATCGAGTTGGCTATCGACGTGATGGAAATGTCGGAGCGCGTCGATCACATCGTCATCTTCTCGGGCGACGGCGATTTTCGCCGGCTGGTCGAGGCGGCACAACGCAGGGGCCGTCGGGTCAGCGTGGTTTCCACCATCCGCACCCAGCCGCCGATGGTATCGGACGAACTTCGCCGTCAGGCCGACAACTTCATCGAACTCGACGAATTGAAGGCGATGATCATGCGCGAGGGCGGTCGTCCGCAGATCGCCGAAGAACCGGTAGCGCAATAGTTGCCGCACGCGGACCCCTTGCCCGATTGCCGCTTGTGTCCGCGGCTGGCGGCGTTTCGCGACCGCAATCGCGAGCTTTATCCCGAGTATTTCGACGCGCCGGTGCCCAGCTTCGGCGCAGTCGATGCCCGGCTCCTGATCGTCGGTTTGGCGCCCGGACTGCATGGCGCCAACCGCACCGGCCGGCCGTTCACCGGCGACTATGCCGGCGATCTTTTGTTCAAGATGCTGCTCAAGCATGGCTTGGCGCAAGGGGCCTACGATAAGCGGATCGACGACGGATTGAAGCTCGCCCGGGCCTGCATCGCCAACGCGGTCCGCTGCGTACCGCCCGAAAACAAGCCGACGCCGGCCGAAATCAAGACCTGCCGCCCGTTCCTCGCCGCGCAGATCGCCGGCATGAAGAACCTCAAGGTTATCCTGGCGTTGGGAAAAATCGCCCACGACAGCGTGTGCGATGTGCTGAAGGTCAAGAAATCCCTCCATCCCTTCAAGCACGGCATCGCCTATGAAATTGGCGGTCTGACGATGATCTCCAGCTACCACTGCTCGCGCTACAACACAAACACCGCGCGCCTGACCGAAGCCATGTTCGACAAGGTGGTGGCCGAGGCGGCAGCGCTGGCGGGAATACATGTTTAACGTCCGCTAACCATTGGCCGCGTACCATCCGCCGATGAAAAACGCGTCTGGCGACACGACCTACGATTTGATCGTCTGCGGCACCGGCTTCGCCGGCAGCTTCTTCGTCAAGAAGTACCTGCAACGCCGGCCCAAGGCGAAAATCCTGGTGCTGGAACAAGGCGACGCCAAGCCCTATCTCGACCAACTGGCCGAACGAAAACTGTCCGACCTTAACTATAAGACGCTCTATCGCAAAACCGGTCTTGCAAGCAAAGACTGGATCTTCACCGTGGCGCTGGGCGGCGGCAGCAATTGCTGGAACGGCCAGGTGCCGCGCTTCATGCCCGAGGATTTCGAACTGAAGACCCGCTACGGCATCGGCGTCGACTGGCCGTTCGGTTACGACGAGGTCGAACCGTATTACTGCGAGGCGGAAAAAATCATGATGGCGGCGGGGCCGAAGATCGTGCCTTGGACCATGTCGTCGCCCTACCCCTTGCCGCCGCATCCGACCAACGCCTTCGACCGCAAGATGATCGAACTGGTCGGACCGCAGAACTGGATCGCCTCGCCCAACGCCCGCGCCTCGCAGGCGATTCCCTCGCGCGGCAAATGCTGCGCCAGCGGCGTGTGCAAGCAGTGCCCGGTCGACGCCAAGTTCCGGGTGATGAACGGACTGGCCGAACTCTACCAGAACAATCCGCAGGTCAGCTTGCGTCTGCACACCGAGGTCAAGGCGGTCGATGTCGAAGGCGGTGTTGCCAAGGGGGTCATCTGGGAGGACGGCGGCAAGCAAGTTCGCGCGCGCGGCGATCTGGTCGTCCTCGCACTCGGATCGATCTTCAATCCGACGATCTTGAGGAATTCCGGCGACAGCCATCCGCAGCTCGCCAAGCGCCTCGCCGATCAGGCCGGTTTCATTATGACCGCCGACCTTGCTTCGTTGAAAAATTTCGACGGCGGCACCGCGGTTACCGGCCTCGGCTACATGTATTACGGCGGCGAGGCGAGAAAGCGCCGCGCCTCCTGCCTGATCGACCAAACCAACGCCCCGCCGTTCCTGCGCTTCGAGAACGGCAAGTGGCGCTGCCGGGTGATCCTCAATTTCGCCTTCGAAAATCTGCCGGAGGAACGCAACCAAGTGATCCCCGGCGAACCGCCCACCCTGCACTTCGCCGACCATTCGGACTACGCCAAGGTTGGCATGGCGGAGGTGAAGGCGGATTTCGAGAAGTTGCTGTCGCACGTCGATATCGTCGAAAAAGTCGAATATGTCGATGCCTGGACCGAATGGCACATCTTGAGCACCGCGGTGATGGGACACGATCCTGCCACGTCCGTGGTGGACGGCGACTTCCGCCATCACAAGATAAGAAACCTGCTGGTCGCGGGCGGATCGGCCTTTCCGACCATTTCGGCGGCGGCGCCCTCGCTGACCATCGCAGCGCTTTCGTTGCGCGCCGCCGACCGGCTGACGGCATAGGGGGAGCGATGAAAAAACTCACCCGCCGCCTGTTCATCGGTGCCACCGCCGTCATCCTCGGTGCCGGCGGCAAGTGGTGGTACGGGGTAAGCCCCACCGCCTATGCCCGCAGCCTGATCCTCGAACGGCTGCCGTACTTAAAGCTTGCGCCCGGCGCACTCGACGCCTTCGTCAAGGATATCGCCGCATACGAACACCCGAGCGGCAACCAGCGCTTCGCCACCCTGTTCGGGCTGCATCTGGCGCACGGTCTGACCCATCTGACCGGCGGCAATTTTCGAAAGAAGCTGGACTACTACGAAACCCAACTGGTCACATTGTTTCTGATGTCCACCGATTTCTTCCCCAACGGCGAAGACATATCCAAACCGGTACAATATCTGGCGCTGGCCGATCCCTACGTCGCGGCCTGTTCGAACCCCGTAGCGGTGCTGGCGGAATAGGCGGTTCGTGATACAACCCGCGCCGCATCACGACGAAAGAAGACCCATGGAAATCGGATTTATCGGCTTGGGCGCGATGGGCGCCGGCATCGCACGCAACCTGATCAAAGGCGGCCACCAGGTGACGGCGTGGAACCGTTCGCCCGGTCCGCTCGAAACGATCAAGCGCGATGGCGCCAAGGCCGCCGCCACGCCCGCCGATGCGATGAAAGGCGAAATGGTCTTTTCCATGCTGGCCAACGATGCCGCCTTGGAACATGTCGGGTTCGCCGGTCCGTTGCTGAAGGAGGCCGCACCCGGACTGATCCACATCAACATGGCGACGATCTCGCTGCCGCTGGCGCGGCGGCTGGCCGAGGCACACGCGAGCGCCAAAATCGGTTATGTCGCCTGCCCGGTTTTCGGCCGTCCCGATGCCGCCGCCGCCGCCCAGTTGCAGTTGATCGCGGGCGGCGATGCCAAGTTGATCGAAAAAGTCCGCCCGGTGCTGGAACCGCTCGGCCGGCGTCTGGTGATCGCCGGCGATAAGCCGGAACAGGCCAATCTGTTCAAGATCACCGGCAACTTCATGACCGCCGTCAGCATCGAAACCTACGGCGAGGCGATTGCGTTGTTGCGCAAAGGGGGTGTCGATGTCGAAGCCTTCTACGGGTTGATGAGCGAGATGTACTATTCCGGCTCGATCCATAAACTCTACGGCCGCATCATCGCCGACGAGAAATACGATCCGCCCGGCTTCAAGCTGAAACACGGTTACAAGGATGCCGGGCTGGCGCTGGAATCGGCCAAACTGTTCGAAGCCCCGCTGCCGCTGGCCGGCCTGGTGCACGACCATTTCCTCGAAGCCATGGCCGCAGGCCAAGGCGACAAGGATTGGGCGCTGATCGCCGATATGGCCGCCAAACGCGCGGGTTTGAAATAAACGTCGCAAGGGGCGCGCGTCATCGCCACGCGATCGCGTAATGCCGCCCGTCGGTAGACTTGATCGCCGCACCGGCGACGACGCAGGCGTCGAGAAACCGGCGGCCGGTCGAGCGCGCGAAATCCCGACCCAGCGCTGCGGGCCAGGAAAAGGCGATGCGCTTGATGCCGCCGGGCACCTCGAACCGCAAAGATATCCGGTTGACCGTCAGCACATGCCAAGCCGTCCTTGCGACCTCTACCGAACGGACGGCCGGCAAGGGAATGCTCAAGACCGCCTTGGCGGTCTGTCCTACGGCAAAAGGATAGGGCATCAGGCTGTGCAGGAACGCCATCTGGGTTTCGTCGACCAGCGTTGCGAAGAAGTCTTCGGCTTCGGGCGGTGTCGGCACCGCAATCCTTCGGTTGGTGACGATAAGACCGATCTCCCCACCGGCTACGGGAAAAAACCTCCCCTTGCGCCATCTGGCATGCGCCACCGTCCGGAAAATTGCATACTCGTCGCCAAAGAACGACGGACCGCCGGCAAGTTCCGCCGCCTTAGGCATGGTGAAGGAACTTCCCGAGCTGCGCTTCCCAGATGGCAAAGCAACTGCGCAGGTAGGATTTGGTCACGCCGCTCAGCAGAAAATCGTAATCGACGCAGACATCGCCATCGCCGTCGTTATACGCCTTGAGAAATCGCTTATCGCGGTTCCAATCGTTAGTCTTGGCCAAGGGCCAGTTCGATCCCCGAATGCCCATAAAAAACTGCGCCGACAAATAATCGTCGTCGCGCGGTCCTTTGTACAGAAAAACGACGAATTTGACCCCGCTGGCACGCGAGACGATGAACTTGCTGCCGTCGGTAGCGGTTTCGACGATGGCGCCGAAGCCGAATTCCTGCATGACGGCGCCGAGCTGTTCGGCGGACATGGACTGGTAAACCTCTTCAGGCACGACACCCCCCCACGCATTTTTTTTTGCTGGCGTCCGCTCGACCGCCCCGCTCTTGGCGTCAAAGCAAACTGACGTCGCCGGCACCGGACAACATCGCCTTGCGCTCCGCGGGGCTTAAGTTGCGCAAGGTCGGCAACAACGCCTCCGTCGCATCCGGTTCGTCGGTTTTCCATTGCGCACGGCTTGGCTTGCGACCATCGCCGTCACCCAATTTCTCGACCGCGGTTTCGCTATGCAGCCCGCGAGCCCCGTCGCGCAGCATATGCAAGGCGCTGCGCGCCTGCTCCAGCCTGCGTTCGTCCCGTAGGCGCACGGCATTTTTTCCACCGCGCACGAAAATGCCCCAACGGAAGAGCATTCCCTCCTGGCCACAATCCAACCGTTCGAATTCCCGGGAAAACTTTGCAATGCGTTTCTCGCAGCCGACTACCGATCGTGCGAGCGAACGCAAACGCCTTTCTCTCTTCATCAAGAAGCCCCAAGCCCCGCCCGGAATATATATAGGCGCACTACCGCTATAAGGCAATATTATCGGGACACCATGCAAAATTGAAACCGTCGATGCCAGGCAATATCCGGGTTTTACCCTTTTCCCCGCATCAGGCGGGCCTTGTCGCGCTGCCAGTCGCGCTGCTTGGAGGTTTCGCGCTTGTCGTGCAGTTTCTTGCCCTTTGCCACGCCGATTTCCAGCTTGGCGATGCCCCTGGGGGTGAAATACATTTTCAGCGGTATCAACGTCATGCCCTCGCGCTGCACCGCGATAGACAAACGCTTGATTTCCGTTTTCTTGGCCAGCAGCTTACGGATGCGCTTGGGTTCGTGGCCGAAGCGGTTGGCCTGAACGTATTCCGGGATGTTGGCGTTGATCAGCCAGATCTCGCCATCCTTGGCCTGGGCATAGGATTCGGCGATAGTCGCCCGCCCCTGGCGCAAGGATTTCACCTCCGATCCGGTCAGCATGATCCCCGCCTCCATCGCGCTTTCGATGGCGAAGGAGTACCGGGCCTTGCGGTTTTCGGCGACGATCTTCCGTCCATCGTCGTCTTTTTTCTTCGCCATATCAGCCGATCAGACCGAGCGCGGTCATCGCCAGCTTGACCCGGGTGCGGGCGGCTTCGGTCGCCGCCATCATCGGCAAACGCACCTCGTCGGTGGCGCGCCCCAAGAGCGACACGGCATATTTCGCCGGCGCCGGCGACGGTTCGCAGAACATCGCATCGTGCAACGGCATCAGCTTCAACTGCAACGCCAGCGCCGCTTTGTAATCGCCCGCCATCAGATGCCTATGCAATGCCGCACACTGCGCCGGCGCGCAATTGGCGGTGACCGAGATGCACCCCTGGCCGCCGTTCGCGACATAGGAAATGGCGGTGCCGTCCTCGCCGGACAATTGCACGAAGTCCGGCCCGCAAATCTGCCGCTCGCGCAAGGGGCGCGCCAGATTGTTGGTGGCATCCTTGACCCCGACGACGTTGGCAAGCTTGGACAGCCGCCCCATCGTCTCCACCGACACTTCGACCACCGCGCGGCCGGGAATGTTGTAGACGATGATCGGCATATCGACGGCGTCGGCAATGGCGGCATAGTGGCGATAGAGGCCTTCCTGCGACGGCTTGTTGTAGTAGCCGGTGACCGACAGCACCGCATCGGCGCCGACCGATTTGGCGAATTTGGTCAGTTCGATCGCCTCGCGGGTGGAGTTGGACCCCGCCCCGGCGATCACCGGCACGCGGCCGTTGGCTTCTTCGACGCACATTTCCACCACCCGCATGTGCTCGGTATGGCTCAAGGTCGGCGATTCGCCGGTGGTGCCGCACGGCACCAACCCGTTGCTGCCCTGCTCGATTTGCCAGTTGACCAGCTTTCGGAAGGCCGCCTCGTCCACCTCGCCGGAGCGGAACGGCGTGATCAGGGCTGGAAACGAACCTTTGAAATCCTTAGGCGAAAAGGTCATGGCGACACCTGGAGCAAGTTGTTGTGAGACTGCATAAAAATCGGCCACAAAATACAGCCCATTTCCGGCATAGCAAGCGTTGTGACGCAGGTTTGTCTGGACACGACGCCGCCCGGGACTATTGTCCGTCAAATATGTCGAGACTGGAGTTGATGCGTTACCGCCGCCCTTTTTTCGTGATTTGCGCCGCCCTGCTTAGCGCAGCCGCCTTAGCGCAGGATATGCACCCCCCCTCCGATTCCGACCTGCCGGGCGACGATGGCGCCGGACAGACGGTGGAATTGCGCAGCGGCGGCTATCGCGTACTGGCGCCCGCCGAACACGATTTGTTCGCTCGCGCCTTCGCCGCCGCCGGTAGGGGCGATTGGCGTGCCGCGCGCGCTTTGGCGGCGCAGGGGCACGATGCGCTGGCCGCCAAGTTGATCGAATGGCGGTACTTAAACGACCGCACCGGCGACGCCTCGTTTGCCGAAATCGACGCCTTCCTCAAAGCCAATCCCGACTGGCCGAACCGCGATGCCCTGTTCGCCCATGCCGAAAAGTTGCTTCAACGCGATCAAAACCCCGGCTTCGTCGTCGGCTGGTTTGCCGGACGCGAACCGGTCAGCGCCATCGGCAAGATCAGACTAGGGCTGGCCGAATTGGCGGTCGGCAAGCTCGATGCCGGCGTCCGTCATCTCAATCGCGGCTGGATCGAAGGCAGCTTCGATCCGGCGGAAGAGCTGTACATCGTCCAGAAAGGCGGCAGCCACATTACCCGCGCGGCCGACCGGGAGCGGCTCG
>WSSedL1CaDRAFT_10000287_pt1 | contig 35438 bp, 35 predicted proteins | sample WetSurSL1Cattail_FD_9464 | JGI IMG/M metagenome (IMG submission 9464)
CCGATTCGTTCGATGAATTTGCCATCACGTGGCGCGCGACTGTCGGCAATAACGATATGATAATAAGCATATCCTTTACGGCCATGACGTTGCAATCTGATTTTAGTTGGCATTTTTAATTGTTTTTTTTATGATTATACCTGTGCTTTTTCCCGAAAAGCGGCTGCAAAGATAAGTATTTTTTTGAAATAAATCGTTTGTTACGGAAATAAATTATCTGACAAACACGATTTTATTGTTTGTGGACATTTGCGGACTGTACCAATAGCCTTCCTCTCCGAATCCTTGTAAGTCTTCTTCGTTCGTAATATGGTTTTGTATAACCCAACGTGCCATTAATCCCCTGGCTTTTTTTGTATAAATGACTATTTGTTTGAAGACATCGTTTTTGTATTCGTAAAATTCCACATCAATAACTTTTATCTTTTTCCCTTTCAGATCAAGTGTTTTCATATATTCCGACGAGGCCAGATTCAGAATCAATTTCGGTTCTCCTGAGTTATTGAGTGCTTTTATTACTGAATCCGTCACTTTTTTCCTCCAGAAAGCATATAAATCTTTTCCTTTTGGATTTTCTATAGCAGAACTTACTTCAAGTCTGTAGGGTTGGATTATATCCATTGGACGTAATATGCCGTATAAACCGGAAAGTATACGCAAATGAGTTTGCGCGTATTCCAGTTCATCGTCGGTTAATTTAGCTGCTCCCAATCCCCGAAATACTTCTCCGTCGAATATCAGCGCAGTTTGTTTGGCATTTTCAGAAGTAAATGGCGTATGCCAATTAAGAAAACGGTCGGTGTTTAATTGCGTTAGTTGTGAATTAATTTCCAGTAGTTTTGACAATTCCGAAGGTGAAAGTTGCCGCATCAGTTTGACCAATTGCCCAGCTTCTTTCATAAACTCCGGTATAGAATAAAAACTTCCGAACGGGTGTTTCTCAAAATTCTGAATTTTGGCTGGTGAAAGTAAAATGAGCATGATAAAAATGAACAATTGAAAATTGACGGTTGATAGTACGTTTTTTTGAAACTCAATTATTAACTATCCATTATGCATTACATGAGTGCTTGCTTAAAGTCCTGAAATATATCATCCGCATCTTCAAGTCCCACCGATATACGAATGGTTTTATCTGATATATTCATCTTATCTCGCTGATTTTGGGTGAAAGTGCCGAAAATAGTGGAAGCAGGATGAATAGCGAGCGTTTTATTGTCGAACAAATTGGTAGCCCGTTTTACTAATTTCAGTTTGTTGAGGAAACTGAATGCGGCTTCTCGCGATGTCAGGTCGAATGTAAACATGGCTCCGGGATTTTCGCCAAATTGCTTTGTCCCGATCTCAAAATATGGGTTATTTTCCAAACCTGTGTAATTCACTGATTCCACTCCCGGTAGTTTGGCTGTTTTTTGTGCCAGTGTTTTGCATGTTGCGGTAGATTGTCTGTATCGCAATGTCAGTGTTTCTAATCCGAGTGTTTGCATATATGCTACCTGAGGAGTCATATATGCTCCCAGATTACGATGAATTTCCTTACGAAGTTTGACTGTGAAGGTGGCATTTCCAAAACTTTTAGCTAAAACGCCGAGCTTTTCTGATTTCGACCAATCGAAAGTGGCATAATCCACTATCAAACCTCCCAATCCGGTTGCACCTCCTGAAATATATTTTGTGCTTGATACTACTTCTATATCAACTCCGAACTCTTTTGCTTTAAATATCCCGAAAGGAATGATGGTGGTGTCGGCAATCAGAGGGACTTTTTGGGATGTACAAATCTCCGATATTCTTTTCAAATCTGCCACCTCCATTTGCGGATTGGTGATAATTTCCAGAAAAACAGCTGCCGTTTTTTCGTCAATACTGTTTTCTACCTGTTTCAGATCGGTTAAATCACAAAAACGTGCTTCTATACCGAAATCGGCAAGGGTAGAGGTGAAGAGAGAGTACGTATTTCCGAATAAATGACGTGAAGTGACAATGTTACAACCGGCTTTTGCAACTGTAATAATGGTATTGGTAATGGCAGCCATTCCTGAGTTCAAGGCCGTTACGCTGAAAGCTCCGGTGATGGCTTTTACTCTATCCTCGAAATATTGCACCGTTGGGTTCGTAATACGTGAATAGGTATGTTCATTTATCCGACCAGTGAAAGCCAGTTCCATCTGTTCTGCCGACTCAAACTCAAAAGCAGCAGAATTATAAACAGGAAAACTCAACGAATTGTATACGTCCGGTTTACTGTATTCTGTATGTAATAATTCAGTGTTAAATGATTTTTTTTTCATTTCCAAATTATCTCAGTTTTGCTCCCAATTTGTTTTCCAGATTCCCAATTATCTTTTTCATAATGTCATCAATCTGATTGTCGGTTAGTGTTTTTGTTTCGTCCTGAAGAATAAAGCTGACGGCGTACGATTTTTTACTTGCTTCCAGATTTTTACCTTCGTACACATCGAATAATGTAACGCTTTTCAATAATTTCCGTTCAGTGTCATAGGCGATTTTTTCGATTTCGGCAAAAGTCACCGATTTATCAATTAATAATGCCAAATCGCGTTTTACTTCCGGAAATTTAGAAATTTCGCTGTACTGAATTTTATGCTTGCCAACTTCGGTCAATAACGCTTTCCAGTTCAGATCGGCATAAAACACTTCCTGATCGATATCAAATTTTTTCCGAATTTTAGGGTGAACAATGCCGTAGACAGCCAATTTATGACCTCTTGGACTGTAAATGGTCAGTGCTTCACTCAGTAAGTCGTCGGAGTATTCGCTGATAACCAGTTTGCGAAGATTGACTCCCATGCGAATAAAAATATTGTGGATATATGCTTTCAATTCATAAATGCTTGCTTTCTGATCAGCAACCGACCACGTGTGGGCAAATTTACTTCCGGTAAGCCATATTCCCAAATGAAAATCTTCGGAATAAGCAGCCAACGCTTCACTTTCATTTTTATTATCGGCATGATAATAATAGCAATTTCCGAATTCATAAAATTTCAGATCAGGATTACGACGATTAATGTTGTAGGCAATATTTTCGAGTCCACCAAACAACAACGTCTGACGCATTACATTCAAATCAGAACTCAGGGCGTTGATGATTCTTACACAATTGGCTTCATGGAAAGACGTTAAATCGGTATAATATCCGCCTTTGGTCAATGAGTTGTTCAGTATTTCGTTGAATGCCTGAGCCGTTAATTGTTCTGCTATCAGATTTTGTAGCTTATGACTGTCGGGTTTTGAACTATAACTTAGTGTTGATATCAGCTTTTCACCAATTTCTACATTGTTGTATCCATAAATCCGTAAAATGTCTTCAATTACATCCACATCACGTTGAACATCTACACGATACACCGGCACGTGAAGCAGATAGCCTTCTTCTGTACGGTCGACTATTGTCATCTCAAGAGCATTCAGTATCGTTTCAATATTTTCACGACCAATTTCTTTGCCAATCAGCGTGTTAATTTTTTGAATTGATATGCTGACTTCGAAAGGTTTTACTTCTTGAGAATAAACATCGACAATTTCGCTTGAAATACTTCCCCCGGCCACTTCCTGAATCAGCAAAGCGCAACGTTTCAAAACATAAATGGTATTGGTCGGATCGCAACCGCGTTCGAAACGGAATGAAGCATCAGTGTTTAATCCATGACGACGAGCTGTTTTACGAATGGAAACCGGATGAAAATAAGCGCTTTCAAGAAAAATATTCTGGGTGCTTTCGGTTACTCCCGAAGTTAAACCTCCAAACACTCCACCGATACACATTGGTTTTTCTGCATCGCAAATCATTAAGTCGGCGGCATTCAGTTTACGCTCTACACCATCAAGTGTTACAAAAGGAGTGCCTTCTGACATACATTTCACATGAACCTGTTTACCGGTTATTTTATCTGCATCGAAGGCATGTAAAGGTTGTCCCAACTCGTGCAAAACATAATTGGTGATGTCTACAATATTATTAATTGGTCGTAAACCGATTGTCAGTAATGCATTTTTCAACCATGACGGCGATTCTTTTACAGTTACACCCGAAATAGTCACACCTGAATAACGTGGACAGGCTTCGGAATTTTCCACTGTTACAGGAATAGCCAGATTTGTATTTTGTACGGCAAAATCATCTACTGATGGTTTGGATAATTTTACAGATGGATCTTTTAGGGCGAAAAAGGCTGCTAAGTCGCGTGCTACACCATAATGTGAGGCGGCATCCACGCGATTGGGAGTTATATCTACTTCTAACACATAATCACTTTTAATCCCGTAATAATCTTTGGCTAATGTTCCTACCTTAGCTTCGGCCGGAAGAACAATAATGCCGTCGTGACTGATTCCTATTCCAATTTCATCTTCGGCGCAAATCATACCAAACGACTCTACGCCACGTATTTTCGAACATTTAATCGTAAAGCTTTCATCTCCCGAATATAGTTTGGTGCCTACTGTTGCTACAATAACCTTCTGTCCGGCAGCCACATTCGGAGCACCACATACAATTTGTAATGGTTCTGATTCTCCAACATTCACTGTGGTCACATGCAAATGATCCGAGTTCTCATGATTAGTACAAGTAAGTACTTCACCAATTACCAATCCTTCCAGTCCGCCTTTTACAGTTTGAACTTCTTCCACTCCACCTACTTCCAATCCTATTGAAGTTAACGCTTTAGATAAATCTGTTGGAGTAACATCAATATTAATGTACTGTTTGAGCCAGTTATACGAAATATTCATAAAATCTGATTACTATACAATGTTATAATTTGTCGTTTAAATATCCTGCAAAGATAGCTATTTTTATCTTTTCTGAATTTTTAAGTTTAAACAAATTTGTAATTATCAGTAAAAACAAATGATTTACGGTTCAAAAATAACATCTGTTTTTTTGATAATTATGCACATTTTCTTTTAATGTGTGTAACTATTTATTATATTTGCTGCCCGAATTCACACATGCAAAAACACGTAAATATATGATACAAGAGAATTTTATCCGGTTATTTGAAGATTCGTTCAGACAAAACTGGGACTTACCTGCTTTCAGTAATTATGGAGAGGAAGTCACTTTAACATATGCCGACGTAGCCAAAAGAATTGCACGCCTGCATATTTTATTCGATCAGTGTCAGATTCAGCCTAACGATAAAATAGCTTTAATCGGACGCAATAATGCTAATTGGGCGGTTGCTTATCTGGCTGCTGTTACTTATGGAGCTATTATAGTGCCTATACTTCAGGATTTCAATCCAAATGATGTGCATCATATTACCAACCATTCTGAGTCGAAATTGTTATTTACCGGCGATAATATCTGGGAAAATCTGGAGGAAGAAAAACTGACCACTATTAAAGCGGTTTTTTCACTCACAAGTTATAGTTGTATTACTTTGCTGAATAAAGAACCGAAGCCGGAATTAGAAGGGAATGCGGTTCATGAGCAACTGGTGTTGAAATATCTTCAGCCCGATTATATCAATAGTCTTTTTCATGCAAAATATCCTCAGGGTTTTTATCGCGATAACGTGCGGTACATGGATAAACCGAACGATCAGATAGTGTCAATTAACTATACATCAGGAACGACTGGATTTAGTAAAGGGGTGATGACCAGTGGGAATGCTTTGGCCGGAAATATCACCTTCGGATTCAGAACAAAACTTGTTGGACCTGCTTATCGTATTGTGTCTTTTTTACCATTGGCTCATGCTTATGGTTGTGCTTTCGATTTTCTGACACCTGTTTGTGCCGGAAGTCATATTTATTTTATAGGAAAAACACCTTCGCCCAAAATTCTTCTCAAGGCTTTTGCCGAAGTAAAGCCGAGTGTGATTTTCTGTGTTCCGCTTATTATTGAAAAAATTTATAAGAAACAGATTCAACCTATGCTGGCTAAACCATCCATGCGTTGGGTGTTAAGTATTCCGTTTCTTGATCAAACTATTTTAGCGCAAATTCGTAAAAAATTAGTAGATGCTTTTGGTGGTGAGTTCTCCGAAATAGTGGTTGGAGGGGCGCCTATGAATGCCGAGGTGGAAGATTTTTTTCATAAAATTAAATTTCCATTTACAATAGGATATGGGATGACCGAGTGCGCTCCGCTAATCAGTTATTCCAATAAGAAAGACTTTGTACCAAAATCGGCAGGAAAGATACTTGATATTATGGAAATTAGAATTCTGGATGCCGACCCGATGACAGGAATCGGCGAAATATGTGTTCGAGGTGAAAATGTAATGTCAGGTTATTATAAAAATACCGAGGCTACAGATTCAATTCTTGATAATGAAGGATGGTTGCATACTGGAGATCTGGGTACTGTCGATGCTGAGAACAATGTATTTATAAGAGGAAGAAATAAAACAATGATTCTTGGTGCAAGCGGACAAAATGTTTACCCCGAAGAAATTGAAGCCAGACTTAATAATATGCCTTATGTTATGGAAAGTTTGGTGATCGAAAATAATGGAAAGCTCATAGCGTTAGTTTGTCCTGATTATGAAGCTGTAGATGCCGAAAAAATAGAACAAAACAAATTAGATGAACTGATGGAAGAAAACCGGAAAATACTGAATTCGATGGTAGCTTCGTACGAAACAATTACTAAAATTCATCTTTATCCAAATGAATTTGAAAAAACGCCCAAGAAAAGTATTAAAAGGTACTTGTATACTGTAAAATCTTTAGACTTTAAATGATATAATTGCTTGATATTTAAATAGTCTAATATTGTGTCTAAATTAATTCAACTTTTTTCCTTGTTGAAGAACAATTTGCTCAAAAATATTGTAATTTTGCACTCATATTATTTGAAAAAATAATTTAAGGTTTGCAAAAGAAACAAACGTTTTTTTTATTGCTGGATATTTGCAGCTTATAACCCAAAATTCATGAAACTTGCTGCTTTAAATGAAAAATTTCTATTGTTTTTTTGTAAATCGTTTTTTCGTTGCAGATACAATAAGTGCTGATTCTGCTAAATAATGGATTTATCACAGTGATTTTATTTAAAAAGTGGTATTTCGGGTGAGAGAATCCGGGTTTAATGTAAAGAGGAAAAGAATAGGTTTTATTGTTTATTGTTATTGCCAAATACTGTTTCTGAGACGTTTGTACAAAAAAAACAGCTTAAAGCAAAAAAAAATTAAAAAAAAACGATAAAGTTTAATCAGAATAAAAAAAATGTCGTAATTTTGCAACGATTTTGAATTGCAAATAAACATGTTTAATTTTTAAAAAGACAAACAAATGAAAAAAGTATTTTTATTTTTTGCTGTAGCTATGGTATTTGCTGCTTGTGCTCCTAAAGCTACTGAAGAAGCTACTCCTGCTACTGACTCTGTTGCTGTTGACACAACTGCTGTTGATACAACTGCTGCTGACACTGTAGCTGCTGATACAGTAAAATAATCTACCAGCAAAAAAGTGCACTAAAGTCCGTTAATTATTTAACGGACTTTTTAATTTTATAATGGTGGAATTAAATTGATTTTGAGTAAATTTGCATTCCAATTTAAATTATTTGATGATGTTAAGAATAGCAGTACAGGCAAAAGGTCGTTTATTCGATGAAACCATGATGCTTCTGACCGAATCGGGCATTAAACTTGAATCGGGTAAAAGGTTGTTGTTGTTGCCTGCGCGAAATTTTCCCCTTGAGGTTTTATTTCTTCGGGATGATGATATCCCTCAAACAGTAGCAGATGGTGTTGCTGATATAGGAATTGTTGGAGAAAATGAATTTGCCGAAAAAAACAAAAATGCTGAAATAATTAAAAGGCTTGGATTCAGTAAGTGCCGGTTATCACTGGCAATACCTAAAGAAACTGATTATCCGGGGATTTCGTGGTTTAACGGTAAAATAATAGCAACTTCTTATCCTGAAATCTTAAAAGATTTTTTGAATAAAAAAAACGTTGAAGCCGATATTCATGTTATTACAGGGTCGGTAGAAATTGCACCTGGTATTGGGTTGGCTGATGCTATCTTTGATATAGTAAGTTCAGGAAGTACTCTCGTTACCAATCATTTGAAAGAAGTAGAGGTATTGATGCAATCCGAAGCTTTATTAATTGGTCATCTTGGCCTTTCCGACGAAAAGAGAGCTATCTTGAATGAATTGTTGTTCAGAATAGATGCAGTTCAAATTGCCGAAGACAAAAAATATGTTTTAATGAATGTTCCCACTGAAAATATAGATAAAATAATTGAAGTTCTCCCTGGTATGAAAAGCCCTACCATTATGCCATTGGCAAAAGAGGGATGGAATTCACTTCATGCGGTTATCGATGAAAAAAGATTTTGGGATATCATTGGAAAGCTCAAGTCTTTGGGAGCAGAGGGAATTTTAGTGATTCCAATTGAAAAAATGATACTCTGATTACATTCAAAAAAGGGAAAGAATGTAAATGAAATATGATTCTGAAAATAAAAATTTTTCACTTTGCCTTGATCAGGGAAATTCAGCAACAAAAGCAGGAGTTTTCTCAGGAGATAAAATAGTCGATTTTTTTTTATACCAGAATTCAAACAAAGCGATTTTACTCGAACTTTTCGAAAAACATATAATCTCCGATTGTATATTATCGAGCGTTATCCACACTGATGAAGAAACGTTATCTATCATCGGGAAAAATTGTAATTTTTTTATTGAGCTTAATGAAATAACTCCGGTACCGATTAATAATTTATATCGTACACCGGAAACACTCGGTAAAGACAGACTTGCAGCTATTGTTGGTGCCAGTTGGTTACAGCCGGGAAGGGATTTGTTGGTGATCGATGCCGGTACCGCAATTACATATGACTTCATTGACTCAAGTGGAAACTACTATGGCGGAAATATAGCTCCGGGGGTTGAAATGAGATTGAAGGCATTACATCACTTTACAAAAAAATTACCTTTGGTTAATGTAGAGGAGGAAACAAAATTTTTGGGAGTTGATACCCGTTCGGCAATACAATCAGGGGTGATGTATGGTGTTGAATTTGAAATAAATGGTTATATAAATACATTAAAAATTAAATATCCTGAACTTTTGACTTTTTTAACAGGTGGTAGTTCTTTTTACTTTGAAGAAAAATTTAAAAGTGCCATCTTTGTAGAAAGAAATTTAGTGTTAATCGGATTAAACCGTATACTGAGACATAATGTACAAAAATAGATTTTTATTCATTTTGATTTTTGGTCTGATAATGACCTTCCAGTTTGTGAGTGGACAAAATAATACCAACTCACCTTATACCCGTTTTGCTTATGGCGAATTGAGTGATAACAATTCTGGTGAACAGCGTGCAATGGGAGGTCTATCCATAGGTTTGAGAGACAAAGCAAGTATCAATACTGTGAATCCGGCATCATATAGTACCGTGGATTCTTTGACATTTATGTTTGATATAGGTGTTTCGGTTTTGGGTTCAAGATTTACTGAGCCTGCTGGAAATAAAACTTCTCTGACATCGAATCTTGAATATATTACTTTGCAATTTCCTCTTGCTAAAAATATGGGATTTAGTGCTGGATTATTACCATATTCGTTCAGTGGTTATAATTTTTATAACAATGATACTTTAAATCTTGATATTTATCCGGACACGGTAAGCTACACTGAGTCATATTATGGTTCAGGATCTATCAGTCAGATTTATGCCGGTTTATCATACAACTTTTTTAATCATCTATCGGTAGGTGTGAATGCATATTACATGTTTGGGAGTGTATTAAACGTGAAAGATTTATCGTTTAGTAATACGACCGATTTTCATGAGACTTACCAATCAAAAGAAATGGAAGTATCTAACTTCCGATTCCGGTATGGACTTCAGTTCTACAATACTTTTGCTAAAAAACATACTTTGACTTTAGGCGCAATTTATGAGCCTAAAGCCAAATTAAATGGCACTTATTCAGAATATACTAGTGGAGTATTGTTGGAATACACTCCTGATTCTACATTTAATAATAATTTTGAAACGCCGGAAATTTTTGGTCTTGGATTAAACTATTCTTATAATAATAGTTTGAATATAGGTATAGATTACAGCCTTCAAAAATGGGGTGACGCTTTGTATTTTGGTAAGACAGACAGCCTGAATAATCGTTCTAAAATATCTTTGGGTGCTGAATATGTTCCAAATCCTATGAGTAGAAAATATAGCGACAGAATTCATTATAGAGTTGGTTTTAATACAACTGATCCATATTATAATGTAAATGGTAATACAAGTAATAAAAATTTTGGCATAAGTTTTGGCATTGGTTTACCATTGAGAGGTACCCCTGCATTAGTGAATGCAACATTTGAATATGGTAAAGTCGGATCAAGTAGTATGTTGCGTGAAGATTATATGCGATTTACATTAAACGTTCCATTTATAGAATCATGGTTCTTTAAACAAAAATTATAAAAATAACTCATAATAACTTTTTAGAATATGAAAACGAAAAATGTAGTAATTCTACTTTTTAGTTTAGTGATTTTTACAAATTGCTTTGCTCAAAAAGAGAATAAAAAAGACAAGAACGAGAACAAAACTGAAACTACCGAAGTGGTAGCTCCTGTAACTCCTGTTGAAGTGGCTCCTCCAAGCGAACAATGTTTGGTGAATATCAGCCTTTTTAATGAATCAGCTAAAAACAAACAATATGCTGATGCGCTTGCTCCCTGGAATGCGGTATATAAAGAATGTCCCGGGGCAAATAAAGTGATTTATAGTCGCGGTCGCGAAATAGTACAATGGGAACTTTCTCAGGCAAAAGACCCAGCTACGTATCAGAAAGTATTTGATAAATTAATGGGAATGTACGATAATCGTGTTAAGTATTTTGGAAACGATGACAGATATCCTACAGCATGGATACTTGGCATGAAAGGAATAGATTATATTAATCTTGCTAAAAATGATGATTTGAAGAAAAAGGGATATGCATGGTTGGAACAATCTATTGATGGAATGAAAGAAAACTCTGAATTAGAAGTTCTTAGATTGTTTGTAGTAGTTTCTTCAAACATTTATAAAGCAGAGCCTACTCACGGCGAAAAATTCATTGCGGATTATTTGAAAGCAAACGAATATATTGAAGCTATTGCTAACAATTCTGAAAATAAATATAGCCAATATGCAAAGGACCTGAAACAAGCGCTTGATGTCTTGTTTGTTCAGAGTGGAGTTGCTGATTGCAATACATTGGATAAAATTTACGCTGACAAAGTCAACGAAAATTTGAATAATGCTGATTTTCTGACTAAAGTTTGTGCATTTTACAAACGTGTAAGGTGTAATGAATCAGAAATATTTTTTAAAGCATCAGTTGCTTTGTATAAGATTCAACCATCATCAGAAGCAGCTAACGGATGTGCCGAAATGTCTATAAAGAAAAAAGATTATCCAACTGCTATCCGGTTCTATGAAGAAGCTACCAAGTTATCGACAGACAATATGGAAAAAGCCGAATATCAATACAAAGTGGCCCAGTTATATGCAAATCTTGATAGTTATTCAAAAGCTCGTGAAGCTGCCCGTAACTCAATTGATTACAACCCGAATAATGGCAAACCATATATCCTTATCGGTAAATTGTATGCAGGTTCGAATATATACGATGATCCTGTTCTAAGAAAAACGGTATATTGGGTAGCTGTAGATAAATTTGTAAAAGCAAAGGCTGTTGATTCAAGTTGTGCAGATGAAGCTAATGAGCTAATCAGTACTTACAAAAGGCATTTCCCAAGTAAGGAAGATATGTTCTTTAAGACTGAAATTAAAGAAGGTACATCATTCTTTGTTGGTGGTTGGATTGGCGAAAGTACAACATGTAGACAATAAAACTATCTCTGATTTTGGAACTAATAGTTGAGAAAATAAGAAAAAACATAACAATCATCGGCTTGATGATTGTTATGTTTTTTTATTTAGTTTCATGCAATAGTGATAAACAAGAAATAGTTGATGCTGTTAAAGATAGAAATAATACAGCTAAATTACATGCACAGGATATTACTACTGTGATTTCTGATTCAGGTGTTACACGATACAGAATATCTGCTCCTCAATGGGATATTTATGACAGAGCTGATCCACCATATTGGGAATTTCCATATGGAGTACATTTTGAACGATTTGACCTCAAACTGAATATAGATGCTAATATACACTGTCAGTATGCTAAATATTTTATGAATGAGGAATTGTGGGATTTGAGAGGAAAAGTAAAAGCGACTAACATCCGCGGTGAGTTGTTTGAAACCGAACGACTCTTTTGGAATCAAAGGACAGAAAAGATTTACACTGATAGTGTGGTGAAAATTACCCGTCAAAGTTATATTTTTAATACGATTGGTTTTGAGTCGAATCAAACTATGACGCAATATACTTTTAAGAAAACTACTGGTATTATTGCGGCAAAAGATGAATAACATCAATCCTTGAATACAAAAGGCGCAAAAATTATTTAATTTTTGCGCCTTTTTGTTGTGATAATTTGATTATCTTTTATTAAATAATCAACATGGCATCGCCGTAAACTCCAAATCTATATTCTTCTTTGATAGCTACTTCGTATGCATTCATTACTCGATCATAATCGCCAAAAGCAGCAGCAACCATCAGTAGTGTAGAGTAGGGCATGTGGAAGTTAGTGATAAGAGCGTTTGCAACTGTAAAGTCATATGGTGGAAAAATAAACTTGTTTGTCCATCCATCGTAGGGTTTTATTTTTCCTTCTGTCCCTACCACTGTTTCTAAAGCACGCATAACCGTCACCCCAACTGCGCAGATACTTCTGTTTTCTTCCTTGGCTTTATTTACCTTTTCTGAAGTCTCTACAGGAACATTCATTTGCTCAGAGTCCATTTTATGTTTGGTGAGATCTTCTACATCAATTTCACGGAAGTTGCCTAAACTCATGTGCGAAGTGAGGAATGTACTTTCGATACCCTTAATTTCCATTCTTTTTAGTAATTCACGACTAAAATGCGCACCAGCTGCCGGTGCAGAAACTGCTCCTTCATTTTTGGCAAAGATTGTTTGAAACCGATCTTCATCTTCCGGCTCTACCGGGCGTTTTATGTTACGTGGAAGAGGTGTTTCACCCAGATCGAAAAGACTTTTTCTGAATTCTTCGTGCGTCCCATCAAAAAGGAATCGTAAAGTTCGTCCTCTTGAAGTGGTATTGTCAATTACTTCCGCTACAACTGAATCGTCTTCACCGAAATACAGTTTATTTCCGATCCTTATTTTACGCGCGGGTTCAACCAAAACATCCCATAAACGCATATCGTGATTTAATTCGCGAAGAAGAAATACCTCAATTTGTGCTCCGGTTTTTTCTTTGTTTCCGTAGAGTCTGGCTGGGAATACTTTAGTGTCGTTGAAAATAAACAAGTCTTTTTCATTAAAATAATTGATAACATCTTTAAAAACATGATGTTCAATTTCGCCTGTTTTTCTGTTTAAAACCATTAATCGCGATTCATCACGATGCCTTGATGGGTACTGAGCAATCAGTTCCTCAGGTAGTTTAAATTTAAATTTTGAAAGTTTCATATAACTTTAATTATTTCAAAAGTCAGTTTATTGCTTTTGTTCAATATTATTTGCTATTTCATTGTGTGAAATAGTCTCCAAAAGTTCATTTTCAATGTGTTGCACCAAATCGTTTACCTGCCAGCAATCTTTAAGGGTTATATTCCCAATCCGGGTACGTTGTAATGCAGTTAAGTGTGCTCCGCTTTTTAGTGCAAGGCCGATATCTCGGGCTAAAGCTCTTATGTAAGTTCCTTTACTGCAAACAACTCTGATTTTTAATACGGGCAAAGAAAATTCCAGTATTTCAATCTCATCTATAACCAATAACTTCGGTTTTAGTTCTATTTCTTCACCATCACGGGCATAATCATAGGCTCTCTTGCCATCTACTTTTACTGCAGAATAAACAGGTGGAACCTGCCAAATCTCCCCAATAAAGCTGGGAATTACTTTTTCGATCATCTCTTTTGTGATGTGTTCCGTAGGATACACTGCATCAACAGGTTTTTCCAAATCGAAACATACTGTTGTTGCTCCAAGTTCTAATGTTGCAATATATTCTTTGGTTTGATACTGAAAATCTTCAATTTGTTTTGTAGATTTTCCTGTACAGATGATCATCACGCCTGTTGCCAAAGGGTCTAATGTTCCTGCGTGTCCGACTTTTATTTTTTTTATTTTAAGCGTTTTCTGCATTTTCCATCTTAATTTATTTACCAAATTAAACGATGTCCAATGCAGTGGTTTGTCCACATAAAATACTTCTCCTTCAATAATATTCATTGTTTATGCTTCTCAGATTACTGCTAAATCGACATTAAAGAAAAGAAGAGAAAGTATTAATAACCCAATAACTATTCGATAATAGCCAAACGCTTTAAACCCAAATTTAGTGACAAAACCAATAAAAAATTTAATCGCAAACATTGCTACTAAAAATCCGACGACATTTCCCATTAGTAAAGTTATCAGATTATCTTTTAACATATCAATACCGACAGGATCTTTTATTAATCCAAAGAGTTTATATCCTGAAGCAGCTGCCATAGTTGGCACTGCCAGAAAAAAAGAAAATTCAGCTGCGTTTCTTCTGGTCAGTTTAGTTGTCATCCCCCCAACAATTGTAGCCATAGAGCGTGAAACACCCGGAATCATGGCAATGCATTGAAAGAAACCGATCTTAAGAGCACGTTTCCAGTCCATATTCTGGTTTTCGTCGGTTTTGGCAAACCATTTGTCTACAAAAAGCATTAAAATTCCACCTAAAACAAGCATTAAAGCTACAACAAACACATTCTCGAGTAAACTGTCAATATAATCGCTTGCAAGAAATCCGATAGCGGCTGCAGGCAAAAATGCAATAAATAGTTTCCAATAGAAATCAAATGTTTGAAAAAAACGCTTCCAGTATAAAACAATAACTGATAGAATCGTTCCAAACTGAATATTGACCGTAAATACTTTTACAAACTCCGAACTTTCTACTGCCAGCAATTTTTGAGCAATTATCATGTGTCCGGTAGAAGAAACGGGCAAAAATTCGGTAAGACCTTCAACTATACCTAATACAATAGTCTGAAAAAGCGTCATTTAGATTTTGGTTTGTACATTATTGCAAATATCATAAATATAAAACCAACGAACGAGATGGCGGGACCAACAACAATTCTTCTGGTACTGAAAATGTCAGGATTAAATTGGACGGTGGTTGTGGAGCCAGTCATTGTTATAAAACCAATGATAATAACGGCAAATGCTACTAAAATTAAAATCAGATTAGTTTTGCCAAGTCCGAGTTTTTTATCGTTTTCCATATTTTTATTTTAATGTCAGTTTAAACGAGATATAAGTCATTTGTATTTATTTTCAGATATTTACCTACGGAAAGATAAGCTGATAATGCGGATAATCCTATGCCTGAAATCAAAACGATTAAAGAAACATAAATGGCAGATCCCGGATTTAGTGCAAAACCGGAAATGCCAAACTCATACTGAACATAAAACACTACCAGCGTCAGTAATATAATAGAAATAATACCGGCAATAATGCCATTTATTATTCCGGTTTTTACATAAGGTTTTCTGATAAACCACGAAGTTGCACCTACTAACTTCATTGTGTTAATCAAAAATCTGTTTGAATAGACTGACAGTTTTATAGTGTTATTAATGAGAGCAATTGATACAAGCAATAATACGACAGCAATTCCTAATAATATCGTACTAACTTTCCTTACATTATCGTTTACCAAACTTACCATATCTTTCTGATATGCAATTTTCTCAATATGTTCAAACGATTTCAGTCTGGTTTCTATCATTTTTACACTGTCCGGATTTGCATAACCGGCATTAAGATGCACTTCAATTGAAGCAAGAAGCGGGTTAAATCCAAGAAACTTTTCAGGGTCGTCGCCTAACGACTGAATGTGATCTTTCAAAGCTTCTTCTTTTGAAATATAGTTTGTTGACTTTGTGTATGGTGTTGATTTGAGATAGTCTTCAATTCTGTTAATACCTTGATTACTAATATCATCATCAAGAATGATGGATAGAGTAATGTTTTCTTTCATCATCACGGCCGCATCTCGGGCTACAAAAACCATCAAACTTACTAATCCCACTAAAAATAAAACCAGCGACATGCTGAGTGTGGATGTGAAATGAATATTCTTGAATTTCAGTTGGTTGTTCTTCATCTGTGTCGGTATGTTTTTAAGTAATAATTAAAAATTACTTTTTTGATAAAGTCAATTTTTTATAATTCCAAATACCTAATCCTGCCAATGCAAGTAACAAAATTATGGAAGATATTAATGCAATAATATTTCCGTATTTGTAAGAATCCGGTTCAAATTTAAATTCAATTTGGTAATTACCTGCTTCGAGTGGCATAGCTCTGAGAAGATAATCAGCTCTTACATAATTAGTTTTTTTACCATTTATGTATGCATTCCAACCTTTATCATAATAGATTTCGGAAAAAACGGCCATTTGTTTTGTTTTAGAACTGAAATTATATATTAAATCATTAGGCAGATAACTTGTCAGCGAGATTTTTGCCGTAGAATCAGCAGTATAATTTAATGGAATTCCATTAGCAAATTGTTTGTCGATGACCATTTGATGTTTAGTGTCAATTTTGCCAAGAGTTTTCATTTCTGCATCTGCATTATCTGTTACAATTACATTGTTTACAAACCATGCATTTCCGTTAGCATATGGATTGATAATTGGTTGTGACTGCTTGTTGTAAATAACATATTTCATATTCAACATATTCAATACACCAAGCGAATCGAATACAGGAACGAGATCGTTAAATGTTTTTGCTTTTCCGAATGCCCCGAAGAGCTGCCCCATTTCTCCTTGTATCTGCATATTGATGAGTTCTTGGTATCTACGCAGTTTGGCGGCATGATAACCTCCAATGTTTTTATGAAAATACGATGGGGAAGCATCGTTGAAAACATCAACAGTAGCATCTAATACGCGGAACTGGGATTTATCTTGAAGTATAAAATTGTCGGCAGCAGATGGCTCGATCAGATTGTCGAGACGATGTTTGCGGGCAAAATTATCATCGTTTAAGTATCGACGGTCAACTGGAACGAGATCGGCAAGAATTAAAATGCCGAGGATTGAAATAGTTACTCCAGTTTTCAGTTTGTCATTTACATACAACCAAAGCAAACCAGCGCTTACAATAATAAATCCGAACGATCTCCATGCATCCGCTTTTAGTAAAGCAGCTCTGTCTAATGGCATCGTTTCGTTCAAAAAAGCATAATTTCCCTGAAATTGTTGCGCATCGGTCGGAGCTATGAAATTGCCGGCAAGAGAAGGTATTAAAGCGAATATCAATGATATGCCAGCAGTAATGCCGGCACTAATATAAAGTGGTTTAATAAGTGTTTTTTTATTCCTTTCAGAATTAAAAACTTCTTTTAACGCCAAGATAGCCATTAAAGTAATTCCGAAACCTGTGGCAACCAGCATCATAGAAACTGTTCTGAATTTGTTGTACATTGGAACGTAATCTATGAAAATATTTGTCAGCCACATAAAATTATGTCCCCATGATAGTAATAAGGTTAAAACGATAGTAGGTACGAGCCACCAAAGTGTTCTTCTTTCGAGCAGAAAAAATCCGAGAACAAATAAGAAAATTACAATTGCACCAAGATATACAGGCCCTGAAGTCCCGGGTTGAGTTCCCCAATAAGTAGGAAAAGGCATCTCTTTCATGGTTTTTTCTACATCAGGTACTCCTAAAGATTTAAGTTTGGCTGCCGTTTCACTATCAGTGTTCAAAAAGCCGGAACTTGCTCCTCCTTTAAAATTAGGAATCAATAATGTCATGGTCTCGTCAATGCCATAGCTCCATTGGGTAATATAGTCTTTATTTAAGCCATGCTGAGAGTTTTGTGTATCGGAGGTTAAACCGTTGGACTTACCTCGCATGGTGTACTGAGCGTATTCGTATGTGGTTAAAAGTGACGTCGCATTCATTCCTATTGCAATAATTGCCGCGACTATAACTAATCCTGCCGATTTAAGGAAAGATGTGATTTGTTTTTCTTTCAGGCTATAAATAAATTCAACAACTCCGAAAATCAGTAAAATAAACAATGTGTAATACAAAATCTGTACGTGGTTAGCACGGATAGCCAAACTCAGGAAAAGAGCAGTGAGAATACTTCCGGCAATTTTATTTCTTCGGAAAGCCATAAAAACCGATCCAATTAGAGGCGCCATGTAAGCAATAGTTATGGCTTTTGAATTGTGCCCTGCGACAATGATAATAAAATTATATGAGGCAAATGAAAATGCAATAGCACCTGCTATTGCCAACCATGGATTGACTTTGAAAGATAAAAGCAATATGTAAAAACCAATCAAATATAGCATTAAAAAATAGACTGGTCTGGGGAAAATATTGAAAATATCTTCTACATATTTTATCATATTGTTAGGCTGGTTCATCGATATTTGATAGGTAGGCATTCCACCAAACATGGAGTTTGTCCATAAAGTTACGTCGTCGTGCGATTCGTTAAAATCAATGGCTTCCTTGGCCATACACATCCAGCTTTGCGTATCGTGTCCTATCAGCTGTTTACCTTCGATTACAGGTTTGAAATAAATGAGTGAAATGATAATAAATAACAGAACGGCTATTATGTGCGGTGTAAATCTGGAAAGAACTGTTTTATTCATGTTATTGCTTTTATTACAGCTTTGATCTGTGCTGTAAATGTAAATAATTAATTTTCAGTTATTTTATATCGCAGCTGAATCCATATCATCCATTCCTGTACAACAGGTACAGATTTCGGAAAATTCCTACAAAAGTACATCATTTTTTCACAATTGATACCCCGTGAGCGGTTAAAAATTGAAAATAATTCATTTGTTTTGAATGAATATTGAACTCTCAAAAATGAAAAGGTTATTTTTTATACTTTTGTCAGAAAATAGAAAAAACATGAATAAAGCGGTTGAAAAAATGACTCCATTTATTGTGATGGATGTGCTTGAAAGAGCTAATCAGTTACAATCGGAGGGTGTAGAAGTTATTCATTTGGAAGTAGGAGAACCGGACTTCGAAACTCCTGGTTGTATAAATGAAGCTATTGTTGAAGCTCAAAATAGTGGGTTGACGCATTATACGCATTCACTTGGTAATCCTGAACTCAGAAATGAAATAGCTGCCATGTATAAAAAAGACTATGGGGTGGAAGTTGACCCGGAATGTATTTTGGTTACTTCGGGTTCATCTCCTGCAATTTTGATGACTTTGATGCTTTTGTGTGATGAAAATGATGAAGTAATCATGTCGAATCCGGGATATCCGTGTTATAAAAATTTTACGCTTGCCTGTCATGCAAATCCTGTTTTTGTTGATTTGCATCCTGAAAATGGTTTTAGGTATGACGTAGAAGATATTAAAACTAAAATTACAGCTAAAACAAAAGCGGTTTTTGTAAATTCTCCGATGAATCCTACAGGAGGAATTATAGAGGCTGAAACGATGAAACAATTGGCTGAAATCGGAGTGCCGATTATCTCAGATGAGATTTATCATGGGCTTGTATATGGAGAGAAACCTCATTCAATGTTGGAATTTTCAGACAATGTGTTTGTTGTCAATGGATTTTCGAAGAAATATGCCATGACTGGATTACGGCTTGGTTATGTAATCGCACCTAAAATGTATATTCGTGAACTGCAAATTTTGCAGCAAAATTTGTTTATATGCGCACCCAGTACGGCTCAAATCGGAGGGATTGTGGCCATGCGCCGGGCAGATGAAGACGTGAGAAAAATGTGCGGAATTTATAATGAACGCAGATTATTTATGCTCAATCGTTTGAAAAAGATGGGATTTGTGGTGCATTCAGAACCATTGGGAGCATTTTATATTTATTGTGATGCACGAAAATTCACCTGTAATTCATATGAGTTTGCATTCGAAATACTTGAAAAAGTGAATGTTGGTATCACCCCAGGTGTCGATTTTGGTAGTAATGGCGAAGGTTTTGTTAGATTTTCTTATGCTAATTCCATTGAAAATATCGAAAAGGCGATGAGCCGATTAGAGAAATACTTGTTCGAAAATTACTCCAATAATCAGATTTAATGACACTTATCACTATAAAAATATTATATTTTTTACAATCAGACATGATTAATCAAAAAAAAGTGTTATATTTGCGCGCTCAAAATACAGAAATGTTTTTTATTCACAATTTAATTAGAGGAGGAAACAAACAATAGCTAAACAATTAATTGTCAGGCCCAATCACAGAGGTAACGAAAAAGAACTACCTCACAGAATAAACGAAAAAATCAGAGGGCTTAAGGAAGTACGTTTGGTAGGCGATAACGTTGAACAGGGAATTTTCTCTATTGACGAAGCAATGAGAATCGCAGATGAACTCGAATTGGATTTGGTAGAAATATCGCCAAATGCTGTTCCACCCGTTTGCCGGATAATTGATTATCAGAAATTCCTTTATCAGCAAAAAAAGCGTGAAAAAGAACAAAAAGCTAAAACTGCAAAGGTGATTGTAAAAGAAATTCGTTTCGGTCCGCAAACCGACGATCATGATTACAATTTTAAGTTGAAGCATGCTCAGGAATTTCTGAAAGAAGGATGCAAGGTCAAAGCTTACGTTTTTTTTAAAGGGCGTTCGATCTTATTTAAGGATCAGGGAGAAGTGCTGTTGGCTCGTTTTGCTCAGGATTTGGATGAGTTTGCTAAAGTTGATCAATTACCAGTGCTCGAAGGAAAACGTATGATTATTATGTTTTCGCCTAAAAAGCAAGTAAAATAAGGATTTTTAAAATTTAAATATAATAACAATGCCAAAAATGAAAACTAACTCCGGTGCAAAAAAAAGGTTTGTCCTTACCGGAACAGGGAAAGTAAAAAGAAAACATGCTTTTAAAAGACACATTCTGACAAAGAAAACTACAAAGCAAAAACGTAATCTGACTCACGATGCTATCGTAGCTTCGGTTGACGAAAAAAACGTAAAAGCAATGCTTTGTGTGAGATAATCTCAGAACAAAATTTTAAAAACATTTTTCAAAGTAAAATCAGAGTGCATTAGCTCAAAGTTCGCTGCAAAAGCGACGCTAACATTCACAAATCATTTTTAATTATGCCAAGATCAGTAAATCACGTTGCTTCACGTAACAGAAGAAAAAGAATCCTTAGCCTTACAAGAGGTTATTTTGGTGGTCGTCGTAACGTTTGGACTGTAGCCAAAAACACATGGGAAAAAGGTTTGCAGTATGCTTACCGTGACCGTAAAAACAAAAAACGTAACTTTCGTGGACTGTGGATTCAGCGTATAAATGCTGCTGCCCGTTTGGAAGGAATGTCTTATTCAAAATTAATGGGTGCACTTCACAAATCAGGGATTGAAATGAATCGTAAAGTTCTTGCCGACCTCGCAATGAATCATCCTGAAGCATTCAGTGCAATTGTTCAAAAAGCAAAGAACGCTTAAATCAGTCAAACCAAATAAATAAAAACCCGTAAAACATTGTGTTTTACGGGTTTTTATTTATGATCTTTGTCAAGATCAAAGATATCTTAAAGGGATGATTTAGAAGATTGAACATATCAGAATACCTACAATACTGAAAATCATTGCAGCACTTGGCAAATAATCTGGGAAAATACTTTTCTTATCCAGTTTAAACTCAGAATGAGTGACCGGAAAATATTTTTTTAAGAGCCATAAAATAAAAATACTGACACATAATCCGACTATCATACCGCCAACTACATCGAGCGGATAATGTACTCCGATATAAACTCTTGAATAAGCTGTGACAGCCGCCCATAAAAAAACAACCGAAGTATAAATCCTGTTTTTAAATAAACAACTTGTTAGTAGCGCAAACCCAAATGTATTGGCTGCGTGAGAGGATACAAATCCGTATTTTCCACCTTTATACCCATTAATAATATGAAGTTGTGATAACAAATCGGAATTCTGTGTTGGTCTCAATCTTTGTACGGTATCTTTAATAAGCGTGGATGATATTTGGTCGCAAAGAACGATACAAAGTATAATTGCTACAATTACTGGAAGAGCATTTTTTTTACTTTTAAATAATAAATAAGCTAAAACGGCAGCATAAAAAGCAATCCAAACAAATTTACTGCTGAATGAAAACATAAACTGATCGAAATAAGTTGAATGCCAACCGTTAATGGTCAGTAAAAGCGATGTATCTATATTTTTAATTACTTCAAGCAGATTCATGCGTCAATCATTATATAATTTCGATATTTTTATTCTCAATCCAGCCTACATTACCATTGCCAAGTTTAATCTCGGTCCAGTCACCCAAGCTACTTTGAATTCTCACCTTTATTCCCTCATGTATCTGAAACAGATTAGTCCCGCTTTTGTCAGGCGAACTTTTTACAGTAACCGAGCCAGTCATTAAAATCGCTTCTTTACGTTCATCAATCACATTCTTTTTTACATAACTGAATGTGACAGAGGTCATGCTAAAAATAAAAAGGATAAGTGCAATGTAAAATGAGCCGCGACGGAATGCTGCTGAATAGCTGTAAATGAAAGTAAGAATGAATGTTATTGTCAGAACAAATAATATTACGCTTATATAAAGCCACTGATTGGTGGTAAATAAGTTTATAGCAGATTCGAACCAGCGAAGTACAAAAAAAGAGGATATCTGATGCACATTGTCTATTACTCTTAATTGAGCCAGTTCGAGATTGACGCGGGCGTTTTCATAATTTGGAGACAAGCGTAAAGCACGTTCATAGTTAAGAATTGATAGCCCCGTTTCGTTTAATTTATAGTAGGCATTTCCTAAATTATAGTAAATCTCGGGTGCTATTCCTTCTTCTTTCAATATTTTCTCATAAGTATCGGCAGCGGCTTTATAATTGCCTTTTCCATAGAGTTCATTGCCTTTTTTGAACAACGAACTTTGACCTAAGACGGCAGAAACTCCTACTGAGAAAATAATCAATGTAAGTATTATATATCTTTTCATCTGTTTATAATTGATTTTTAAATTGTCAGATGGAACTCACAAAACAAAATTTAATCATATTCCATAGGGAAATAGATTGAATCCGGTCATGTTCGTTTCATATTATTTCTTACGATTTTTAATGGAATTTTCGAGTTCACTGATTATATTGAATGTTTCATTAAACAAATTACCCATTTCATATTGATCACCTGATGGTGCAAATCTCGCAAATTCACAAGTGTTTAATATATTGATGATAGCAGATGTTTTTTCGGATTCAATACCCAGTTTATTTAATTCTTCAATTACAGTTTCTTTTGTCAGATTAGCTAACGGAATGTTCAGTTTATGGCTCAAATAATTCCAAATAGCTTTCATCATTTCTTCATAGAAGAGGTCTTTCTTTCCTTCAGTGAGCATTTTCTTTGCAATCTTCAAGCGTTTTTGAACCATTCTGTTTGCTTTTTTATTTCGCATAAGAATCAGATCGGAGTTGTCGCGAAGTTGCTTACGCAGGACTACAAATGCACCAAGTCCCAAGAACATTGGAATGATATAAAGTAACCAGCAAATATATGAGCCAATAAATGCTTCGGTGGGTTGCCCTGGTTTTATGTTGTTCGTTTCGATATATCTGATATCTTTGGCAAGTTGTTTTACGTCTTCTTTATTAATAAAAGTACCAGTGGCGACTGAGTTATCAGAGCCGTTTCCTTTTTCAACATTTATCTTAAACGCAGGAGTAGTAAGTACTTTATATTGCCTACTGTCAGTATCAAAATATGAAAAACTGGTTGCAGGAATTTCAAACTCACCAGAATTTCTTGGAATAAACATATATTCTATTGTTTTATTTCCACTCATTCCCGATGTAGTGGTTTTGAAATTATTTGTCACCTTTGGATCGAAAGATTCAAATCCGTCTGGTAATTGAAATTCAGGATTTTTGACCATTTTAAGGTTACCCGAACCGGATATCACTACTTTCAGTGTAATTGCATCGTTTGTTTTTACATTGGAGGATGAAATATTGGATGACATTGAAATACGTCCTACTACTCCTGAAAAATCAGCAGGTTTGTTGGCTGGGAGCGCTTTCACAGTGATTTTTGCCGCTGGAGTTACCAAATTTTTACTTACATTGGTATACGAATCAAAAAAGTCATCAAATATACTTTTGATTTGCCTTTGATTTTCAATTCTTAATACCGTTTCAAAACTGGCTTTGTCAATAGTTATTTCGCCTGCATGTTGAGGATACAGAAGAACCTGATGCAAAACGATTGTACCGTAATTCTTTCCGTTATAGTTTTCGTAAGAGAGTTGAGAATTAGCGTCCTGTTTAAAATCCTGCTTCATAAATCCGTTGAAGTCAGGAAGTTTTACATTGTTTATTCCTACCACGTCGACTAAAGTGTATAGTTTGTATGTTACAAGAATAGGTTCCTGCTCATATACACTTGTGCGCGATATCTGAGCCCTTACAAATATTTTGTCGCCGGAGACTTTTGAACTTGAAGTTCCGCTACTTTGCTGACTATTATTTTGCGATTTGGAACTATTGTCATCGGCAGGAAGCACTTTAATTGTAAGTCCGTTTGATGTGTATTTTTGTCCGTTCACCACAATACTACCCGAAGGAATAGTGAAGGTTCCCGTTTTTTGTGCCAACAATGTATAAGTGTATGAGTAAGAAACGCTTGATGTAGTCCGGCCGTTAATGATCTCAGTACTCTGATTGTACGATTGAAATGGTCCGGCAAGCACTTCAAAATTGGCCAGATCGGGTATTTTTAAATCTTTACCCGAAGCGTTAACGGAATAAATAAGTTGAAATGGCTTATCTAAAATGACAGTGGAAGGTGCACTTGCCGTCATGCGAACCTGATCGGCAGCCATTATATTTAACGAAACTGCCAGAATGATCAATATATTTAATATCTTCAATTTCATCTTATTAATATCTTCGAATGTTTATTTACCAGTCTTTATCTGAATTCCTTTGGGCTCTAACAGGCTGTTTTTTAGTTTTGTCCAAAGTGTTTTTTTCATCTTGTTTCAATGCATCAAGTATTTGTTGAGCATTGTCTTTCGACATTTTCTGTTGTTGTTGCTGAGGCTGCTGCTGTTGTTGTTGATTGTTCTGCTGTTTGTCTTTATTCTGATTTTTATTTTTATCATTATTTTTTTGTTTTTTCAAAAGCTCCTGTGCATAAGCCAGATTGTATCGGGTATCATCGGCTTTTGGATTTGCTTTCAGAGCATTTTTATAAGCAGTAATACTTTCTTCAATTTTTTTATCGTTCAACAAGGCATTACCTATATTGTGGTAAGCATTTGCTAACTTTATTTTATCCTTTTTGTCTATTGCAACGGCACTGTTATATTGCTCAAGCGCATTACTATATTTTTTTTGACGATACAAAGCATTGCCAAGATTAAAATTGGCGGCAAAAGAGTTTTTATTTTTTTGAAGTGCTCTGCGATAAGCCACTTCAGCTTGTTGGAATTTCCCTTCTTTAAAAAGCCGATTCCCCTCTCTTATGTCATTGTTTTCTACCTGTGCAAAAATATTTGCAAAGGACACGATCAACAACGTAAAAATAAGAACAATTTTTTTCATTTTTTGCAAATTCATCTAATATCAGGTTATTTTACAAGCTTTTCTTTTAAATCAAAGATTCTGAGTTTACTCAATCGTTTGTTTTTACGTTCAAGTACAAAAAAATCAACCAAAAGCAGAACTAACGCAAAAATGGCAAAAGATTGGAATTGTTCATTATATTCCGAGAAAACCTTGGTTTTTATATCAGCCTTCGCCAATTTATCCAGTTCTTTCGAAATTACTTTGTAGGCCGTATTATTATTGTCGGCTCTCACATAAATTCCACCTCCTGACACAGAGATATTCCTGCACATTTCTTCATTCAGTTTTGAAACTACAACATTTCCCTCATTATCCTTTTTAAAACTCATCGTTCCATCTACCGGAATTGGAGCTCCTTGTGATGTTCCCATTCCAATTACATGAACCACGACTCCTTTTTCAGCAGCAAGTTTTGCTGCTCCTACAGCATCATCTTCATGATTTTCACCATCAGTTATCAGAATGATAGCTCTACCTGATTTACTTTTTTCAGGAAATGATTTTAAACACAGATCAATAGCACTACCTATTGCAGTTCCCTGACGTGGTACAATATTGGTGTTGATAGAGGAAAGAAACATCTTTGCCGAAACATAATCCACTGTGATGGGCAACTGAGTATAAGCGTTACCTGCAAAAACAACCAATCCTACTTTGTCATTGCTCATCCCATCGATTAATTTAGAAAGCGTAAGCTTTGCTTTTTCTAACCGACTGGGTTGTATATCTTGAGCGTTCATCGAATTTGATACATCAAGTGCAATCATTACTTCTATACCCTCACGTTTCGACTCGTCAAGTTTAGTCCCGAATTGAGGTTGGGCCAATACTATAACTAAAAATAATAATGCTGCTATTTGAAGATAAAATTTTATTTGGGGCCTGGATTTCGAAACATTGGGCATTAAGCCGGCAAGAAGTTCGGGATTACCAAACTCGCTGATCCTTTTTTTCTTCTGCAAAATGGTATATATAAATACTCCTATTAATACGGGTATTAATAATAGCAAAAATAAAAACTCTGGATGTGCAAATCTAAACATATGTTTTGTAAGATAATCTTTTTATAATAATTTGTTTACGGTATTTTTCTAAATACAGTATTTCTTAAAAGAACCTCTAAAACAAGTAAAATCAATGCCGCTAAAGCAAAAAAGTAGAACTCTTCATTTTTTTTACTGAACTCTTTGACGCTTATTTTAGTTTTCTCCATCTGGTCTATTTTATGGTAGATGTTTCGCAATTTGTTATTATCGGTGGCTCTGAAGTATTCGCCTCCTGTGGTGTTGGCAATTTGTTTTAATGTCTTTTCGTCAAATTCCGATTCCATTTGCTGATACTGAACTCCAAGTGGCGTTTGTACCGGTACATTTACCATTCCGTACGATCCGACTCCAATAGCATAAACCCTGATGCCAAAAGTTTTGGCAATTTCAGCTGCTGTTACAGGGGCAATGTCTCCTCTGTTATTTGAACCATCGGTTAGCAAAATGATTACTTTGGATTTTGATTTACTGTCTTTTATCCGGTTTATGGCATTTGCCAAACCCAAACCAATTGCTGTTCCATCTTCAATCATTCCATAATTAACGCCATTAAACAAATTGATAAGCACGGCATGATCGGTTGTCAACGGACATTGAGTAAAACTTTCGCCGGAAAAAACGACCAATCCTATTTTATCATTCGGGCGTGAAAGTATAAATTCTGAAGCTACTGCTTTCGATGCTTCCAATCGGTTAGGTTTAAGATCTTCACCCATCATTGTACCTGAAATATCCAGAGCAATCATGATATCAATACCTTCCGTATTTTCTGTTCTCCACGAGTTGGATGCTTGCGGACGTGCAATAGCTATAACGATTAATATGACGCTTAACACGCGCAATATAAACGGAATGTGAATAAGCTTCACTTTTTTGTTTTTCGTAAATTGCTTCAGACTCGCGTTCGACGAAATCTGGAGACTCGCATCAGATTTTCGTATTTCTTTAATATACCAATAAATCACTGGTATAATAAGAATTAGCAAAAATAAATATTCCGGATTCTGAAATGTCATCTTAAATAAATTCTTTGATTAAATTTCTCATTAAATTTCGGGTTCACTTTCTTCCTTTACCGAATTTAAAGCTGGAGTTTCTTCAACTTTTGTCTGATTGACAAATAAATATGAATTCATTAAACTCAACTCATGTTCGTCAGGTTTGGGTTCAAATTTTGCAAATTTCACCAGATCAGCTAAATGAAGAATTTGCTCCAAACTTATGTATGCCCCTTTTTGTTCGAATTTCAAATATCGGAGCTGTTCCAGAATTTCCTCAGAAGTCATCTCCATACTATTTATGTCGAAAGTGCGCTCAATATATTCTCTAATGATATCGGTAATAATGGTATGATATTCTTTTGATCGGTTTTTGTGCCAGATTTTCTCTTCTTTTACTTTATCTAACTTATTAATAGCTATGACATAAGCAGGCAAGTCTGGTTGACGTTTTTTCTTTTCTCCAATGTTTTTTTTCGTAAAATATTTTCTGAAAACAAAATAAGCAGCTACTAACAAAGCCAGTATCAATAATACTAACAACACAATTCGAATTATTCCCCACCAATATATAGGTGCATTAAAAACTGGTTTAATATCTTTAATTTTGTTTTTAGCAGTGTCGATTTGATAGGGCTGTACAATTTGCAGGGATAAAGAATTCGACCAAGTTGTATCTGTACCACTTGCAAAGGCGTAAGAAGGAATGGTTATTAAGGAATCTTCAAATCCGGTAATATTATAACTTTGCGTAACCAAAATATTCCCGTTTTCAGATAGTACTGTATCTACTTTTAATTTTCCTACAATCTCCAGACCTCCCGTTAAAGTGTCGGCAAATGCAGGAAATGTTACTTTTAGATATTTGGGCTGAGTAACCTGAAAGGACAGTTTGGTTTGGTTTCCTATCCACATAGTGGTGGAATCTATATGAGTCTTAACCGAAAATTTTTGAGCTGATAGACTAAACGATGCTACTACCAAAAATATCAGGCACCAAAATAAAGGTTTCTTGTTCATGTGTTAAAATTGTTTTTTTACAATGCTTTTCCAATAATCAACTCATCTCATTATATTGTAATTCAGGCTCATTTCTACTGACAAACCTCGAATTGGATTTTAAGCTCTCATTTTGAATAACCTCATAAGCGCTTTTACATAATCGTCTTCCGTACTCATCGAAACTGAATCGATTCCGGATTTTGTAAAAATTTTCTGAAGTGCCAGTTGGCTTTCGCCCCAAGCATGTTTGTAAGTCGTTCTCAGTCGCTTATCTGATGTATCTACCCATATGCGCTCACCTGTTTCTGCATCTTTTAATTTTATCAATCCGACGTTGGGCATCTCGGTTTCCCGTTTGTCGTACACCTGCAATGCTACTACGTCGTGTTTCCTGTTTGCAATAGTAAGTACTTTATCAAAGTTTGTATCAATAAAATCTGAAATAATGAATGCTGTCGAACTTTTTTTTATGGCGTTAGTAAAATATCTGAGTGCTTCTGCAATATTGGTTTTTGTACTTTCCGGCTTGAAGTCAATCATCTCGCGAATGATGTGTAATACGTGTTTCCGTCCTTTCTTAGGGGGGATAAATTTCTCAATTTTATCTGAGAAAAATATTACACCTATTTTATCATTGTTCTGAATGGTTGAGAAAGCGATAGTAGCTGCCAATTCGGTGAAAATATCCATTTTTAGTTGAGAGACAGTCCCGAAAACACGACTTCCGGATACGTCGATCAACAAAACAACCGTTAATTCACGTTCTTCTTCAAAGACTTTTATGTAAGGATGTCCGAATCGGGCAGTAACGTTCCAGTCGATAGAACGGATATCATCGCCATATTGATACTCACGTACTTCAGAGAAAGTCATCCCCCTGCCTTTAAACGCCGAGTGATATTCGCCCGCAAAAATATTTTTGGACAGGCCTCGCGTTTTAATTTCAATTTTCCGGACTTTCTTTAATATTTCGCTCGTTTCCATGATTCTAATTCGAAAATGTAATAATATGTTTTTTTAGAAAAACTTTGTTTATCACGGAACTTCTACGGTATTCAGTATTTCTGTGATGATTTCTTCTGTAGTCATATTGTTGGCTTCAGCTTCGTAGCTTAGTCCTATTCTGTGGCGTAACACATCATAACATACAGCACGAATGTCTTCTGGAATAACATAACCCCTACGTTTAATAAAAGCATAAGCACGCGAAGCGAGTGCCAAATTGATAGAGGCACGTGGCGATGCGCCGAATGAAATCATATCCTTTAATGAATCTAATCCGTAATCTTGTGGAAAACGGGTGGCAAAAACAATGTCAACGATATATTTTTCTATTTTTTCATCAAGATAAACCTGACGTACGATATCTCTGGCATCAACAATATCTTTAGGAGTAAGAATAGGTGTTACCGTAGGTTTCTCTTTGGCGATATTTTGACGAATAATCAGTTTTTCCTCTTCTTTTTTAGGATAATTGATGATTACTTTTAGCATAAAACGATCGACTTGTGCTTCGGGTAGGGGATAAGTACCTTCTTGTTCTATGGGGTTTTGTGTGGCCAATACTAAAAATGGTTCTTCCAACTTATAAGTATGCTCCCCGATAGTTACCTGACGTTCCTGCATGGCTTCCAGTAAAGCACTTTGAACTTTAGCCGGAGCACGGTTAATTTCATCTGCCAGAATCAGATTGGCAAAGATAGGTCCTTTTTTAATACTGAATTCTTCCTTTTTCTGACTATAAATCATTGTACCAATAACGTCAGCAGGTAATAAATCAGGCGTAAATTGAATTCGACTGAAACTTGTTTTGACAAGGTCGGATAAGGTCTTGATAGCAAGTGTTTTTGCTAATCCGGGAACTCCCTCTAACAAAATATGACCATCGGAAAGTAATCCGATCAGTAATGATTCTATGAGGTGCTTTTGTCCGACAATAACTTTGTCCATTCCCATTACAAGTGCATCTACAAATGCACTTTGTTTCTCAATTTTTTCATTAAGTTCCCTAATATCAACAGATTGAGTCATATGTTTAATTAATTTTGTTGTACGTTTATTCTAAAAGCAAATATAGTGTTATTCCACATTGTTAAATCAGAGGTTTAATATCTATTAACCTGAATTTAGATTATTAAGTACACTCTATTTTGCTGTTATTGAAAGTGATAATTGATTTAAGGTTTGTTGCATAAAAAAAAGTTCTGCATTTCTAAAAAAAATGTAGAACTTTCGTTTTAAATTATTGATTACTGTTGTTGATGTATAAGTCATGAAGTTGCCTGGCATATTCAAGACAACGTGGATTCTTATCGTCAATCAGTTTTTTATCCATTTTGGGTATTTTGATAAGAGTGCCGGGACGGATATTATCAGGATCGCCAATTTTTTCCTTATTGGCTTCGTAAATATACACCCAAAACTCTTTATTTCCGTAATATCGCTTTGATATGTAGGTCAATCGACTGCCCGACTGAATTCTTTCACTTCCCAGATATTCGCCGTACGATTTCCGCTGACTGAATATTAAAGCCAAAGTATCAACCGATTCCGGTGTATTGATAGAGTCCGGTTCGGAAAATGCATCAGAGTGCGTGTATTTATCCGGTTGTGCAACAGCATTTACTTTCGGGGTTTCTTTTCCAAATATTTTTTCTTTTTGAACGATCATCCAGTCTTTGATGTGCTCGCCTTTTTCTTTTACTTTATCAATATTTTCGGTGGTGAATATCTTGTATTTACACCAGCAGAATGCCGGTGGATAAAAATACATATAGGCAGCCGAGCCGGATAATCCCAGCAATATAACCAGCAAAATTATCCATCCGATTTTNCTTTTCTTCNTTTTTGTNCGNGGTTTNACTTTTCCGACGGTAATTTCATTNACCTGCGTTGGNTCTTCTGAAATTTCATTCTGATACAAGTTTTTATTCGTGTCGGTATTGTTGTTGACCGACTCTATTGTTGATGTCAGAACCGATTCTTCTTGAGTGGGTACAATTTCATTCACTTTTTCTTCGTCGGGTTCTTCATCTTGTTCTACCAGATCGAATTCAGGCTCAACAATCTCGGGATCATACTCTTCTTTTTCAATCTTTTTCTGTGTTTGATTTTTTTTGTTCTCAGCCTCAATTGTTTTATTTTTAGTTGTTTCCGTCAGGCTCATGGCTTGAATTTCGGATAAAATATCTTTGATTTCTGTGGCTTGTTCATTGAAAATTCTTAAAGGATCAACCGACTCGACTATTGGATCTGCTTCAGAAGCAGATTTGATGTCGGGATCATCCAAAGCGATAGGTTCGAGATGAGCAAAAGGTTCATTGACAAGATCTTTTAATGATGTATCCGGAATAAAAGTAACCTTATTGTAACCTGCAAGAATGATTTCTTCTCCGGTTTGTACGTTTACACTTTTACGAGGTTCATTCCACTGAAGTTTGAATGTCCCAAATCCTTTTATTTTGACCTGATTTCCGGCAATCAATTCCTCTTCAATGGTTTCGAAAAGAATTTTCAGAAAATCATCCGCAGTTTTTTTGCCAATTTTTGCTTGAGCCGAAATCAAATCAATAATTTCTGATGATGTTAATTTTTCTTTGCTCATTTTTCTTCCTGATTTTCGTTTAACTTATCTTTGAGGACATTACTTTGCCTGAAATTAACGACTAATTTTGGAGGTATCAACGTCCTTCGTTGAGTGGAAGGGTGAACTGACAGGCGCTCTTCTTTTTTCTTAATTTCAAAGTTTCCAAAACTTTGTATGCCAATGGTTTTTTCGGCAACCAGCATACTGGTAAAAGCCATAATGGTAGAGTCAAGAATTTGCTCAATTTCCTGTTTTGACAGATTACTTTTTGAAGATAATCTGGCTATCAGTTCTTTATTAGTCATAATTATAATTATTAAAAGTATACTTCAAATCAAACATTTATGTTTGCAAATTATCTCGCATAAAGGTCAAAATCAGTGGCATCGATAATTTCGGCAATATAAAAATCTCCGATTTTCAAATCTTTGACTGATAGGGGAATGAGTACCTCTGGATCAACTTCCGGAGAGTCGAATTCGGTTCTTCCTACGAAATTATCCCCTTCAATTCTGTCGATTATCACCTTTAATTTTTGTCCGATTTTTTTCTGATTTATTTCGGCAGAAATGGTTTGTTGGAGAGCCATGATTTCGTTCAGCCTTTCTTGTTTTTCCTCTTCGGGAATATTGTCTTCGAAAGCTTCGTATGCATAAGTTCCTTCTTCATTGGAATAAGCAAAAGCTCCCATTCGTTCGAACTTCGCAAATTTAAGAAATTCTTTTAACTCCTCAATGTCTTTTTCTGTTTCTCCGGGATGTCCCACAAGCATTGTTGTTCGTAAGTGTATTCCCGGCACTTCTTTTCTGATGCGTTCAATGAGTTCGTAAGTTTGCGCTTTGGTTATTTTTCTACGCATCAGCATCAACATATTATCACTAATATGCTGCAACGCGATATCAAGATATTTACACACATTGTCGCGTTCGCGCATCACCCGTAAGATATCGTAAGGAAATTGAGCCGGATAAGCATAATGTAATCTGATCCACTCAACACCCGGAATATCGGAAATTCGTTCTACCAGTTCGGACAATTTTAATTCACGGTATTTGTCTAATCCATAAGAAGATAGATCCTGAGCAATAAAATGAAACTCTTTTACGCCTTTTGCAACCAAACTTCTGACTTCTTCTTCGATATCTTCAATTTTTCTCGAACGGTGTTTTCCTGTAATAAGGGGAATTGCGCAATAGGAACACATGCGGTTGCAACCTTCCGAAATCTTCAGATAAGCATAATGTCCTGGTGTCGTGAGCGACCGTTCATTTTTTAAATCGGCTCTGAATTCTTGTCCGAGATCGGTTAATATATTGGTATAATTAAACTTACCGTAAAATTTATCTACTTCGGGGATTTCAGCTTCCAACTCTTTTTTATAACGTTCGGATAAACACCCCATTACAAAAAGTTTGTCCGTTTTCTTTTTTGCGCGATTTTTGGCCAGTTGTAGGATAGTATTGATACTTTCTTCTTTGGCATCGCCAATAAATCCGCATGTGTTTACAATGACGATTTCTCCATTCGGATTTGGGTCATCATGCCTGACTTTATATCCCAATGCATCAAACTGACGCATAAGTTGTTCGGAATCAACGAGATTTTTTGAACAACCAAGCGTTACGACATCAACAGTACCTTTTGTATTTTTAACTTTAGCCATTAATTAACTGAACAACGATTCTACAAATTCTTTTCGGTCAAAAACCTGCAAATGATCAATTCCTTCACCAAGTCCGATGTATTTTACCGGAATTTTAAATTGATCTGAGATGCCAATTACTACGCCACCTTTGGCCGTCCCATCTAATTTGGTGATAGCTAATGCAGTTACATCAGTAGCTATGGTGAATTGTTTTGCCTGTTCAAATGCATTCTGCCCTGTCGATCCATCGAGTACCAACAGTACTTCATGAGGGGCATCCGGAACAATTTTTTGCATAACGTTTTTTATTTTGGTAAGTTCATTCATTAGGTTGACTTTGTTGTGTAAGCGTCCGGCAGTATCAATAATTACCACATCTGCCTTGTTTGCTTTGGCCGAAGACAAAGTGTCGAAAGCAACAGATGCCGGGTCTGAACCCATTTTCTGTTTGATAACCGGAACACCAACGCGGTCACCCCAAATCACCAATTGGTCGACTGCTGCGGCACGGAAAGTGTCAGCAGCTCCGAGATACACCTTTTTACCTGCTTTTGTATACTGATGTGCCAGTTTTCCGATGGTAGTTGTTTTTCCCACTCCGTTTACACCTACCACCATAATAACATAAGGAGTGACTGGAAGAGGGTTGTCGAAACCAACCGGATTTTCCGAGTCGTTTTCGGAAAGCAGAGCAGCTATTTCTTCTTTCAAAATGCTGTTTAACTCTGATGTGCTTACATATTTATCATGTGCAACCCGTTTTTCAATACGTTCAATAATTCTAACTGTGGTTTCCACGCCTACATCTGAGCTAATCAAAACCTCTTCCAAGTTGTCCAGTACATCATCATCTACTTTCGATTTGCCGGCTACTGCTCTGGTTATTTTTGAAAAAACGCTTTCTTTGGTTTTGGATAAACCCTGATCAAGAGTTTCTTTTTTTTCTTTACTGAATAAATTAAAAATTCCCATTGTTTTAACTGTTTGCTTTTCAATTAGTTCTTCAAAATCTTTCGATTCACAAAATTAATCTTTTTTTCCGGGTTTGTGGTATAAAAAATCCCCTCATTTATTTAAATGAGAGGATTCTTAAATATCCATTTGAACTAAAGAAAAGATTATTTTGCAAAAAAATCTTTTACTTTTTCGTTGTGAACAATTTCTTCCTGAAAAATATACGCACCTGTTTTAGGCGATTTTACCATTTTAATCACCTTAGCGTATGAACGTCCTTCTCCACTTTGTAGAGATGCTACCGCTTTCTTTGCCATTATTCAGTCTCCTTATTTGATTTCTTTGTGAACTGTTACTTTTTTCAAAATGGGGTTGTATTTTTTCAACTCCAAACGTCCCGGGGTGTTTTTTCTGTTTTTCACGGTGATATAACGTGAAGTACCCGGCATGCCGCTTTCTTTATGCTCTGTGCATTC
>WSSedL1CaDRAFT_10000288_pt1 | contig 35356 bp, 25 predicted proteins | sample WetSurSL1Cattail_FD_9464 | JGI IMG/M metagenome (IMG submission 9464)
TACAGAGATAAAAGTTGTACGTTACAAATGGGAGGAAGCGACCAATGGGGAAATATCACTACTGGAACGGAGTTGGTGCGTAGAATTGCAAGTGGAAAAGCCTATGCTTTGACTTGTCCGTTAATCACAAAAGCCGATGGAACTAAATTCGGGAAATCCGAAGGAGGAAACATTTGGTTGGATTCAGCTAGAACTTCACCGTATAAATTTTACCAATATTGGTTGAATACTTCGGATGTGGATGCGGAGAAATATATTAAGATTTTTACTTTCTTATCAAAAGAAGAAATAGAAGATTTAACAGTACAACATAGAGAAGCACCGCATTTGCGTTTGTTGCAAAAACGTTTGGCTGAAGAAATTACAATAATGGTTCATTCGAAGGAAGATTTAGAAAATGCTATAAAAGCATCAGGAATTCTTTTTGGAAATGCTACTGCCGATGATTTGAAACAATTGGATGAAGCGACTTTCTTAGAAGTTTTCGATGGAGTTCCGCAAGCTGAAATTGCAAAATCTGAAATAGAAGATGGAATCAATATTGTGGATGTTTTAAATGAAAAAACAGGCTTTTTTAAATCGAATGGGGAAGCAAGAAGAGCTTTGACGGCTAATTCTATTTCGGTAAACAGAGAAAAAGTAACCGATGAATTCTCGCTTTCGAACAAAGATTTAATCAATAACCAATTTGTTTTGTTACAAAGTGGAAAGAAAAACTATTTTGTGGTAAGAATTGTTTAATTGTTTAAACGGTTAATTGTTTAATCGAAATTCGAATAGCGATTTAACAAATCAACGATTAACCTTTTTTACAAAACCATCAGCTTACAACCTCGAATATCCGAATTATCAAAATGTCCCAATACCTCGAAAGAGTTGTTGGGATTTTTTTTTATTTCGAAGAAAATCTTTTCTAAATAGATTGGAGTACTGTTTTTATTTATAAGTTAGTACTTAGGTAAAAAAGCATTTATGATTGGACTTTTATTTATTTATTGGATTTGGAAATCGTTTAGCAATTTAGCTATAGAATATGGTAAAAATAAATGGAGCTATTTCTTTATCGGAATTGGAGCTTATTATGGAGGAATTATTTTAGCTGGAGTTTTTGTTGCTATAGTTTTGGGTATTATTAATGGATTTGAAACTGTTGCTAATGAAAATTATGACAGCTCTGGTTGGAGTTTGTTTTTTGTTCTTTTTGGAGGTTTAGGATGTTATGGCATTTATAAGTTTTTAGAGAATAAAGGACAAAAGGAAAGAGAACTAATGGAAAAAGAAGGAATTGAAAGTATAGGTGTGATAGAAGAAAATTAAATCACCATGAGGTTACAACCTCGAATATCTGAATTATCAAAACGTCCCAATACCTCAAAAGAGTTGTTGGGATATTTTTTGCCCAAATCTTGGGTGGCAATAAAAGAGCAGGAATTGATATTAGCCAAATCAATTACGTTGATTCCACCTGTTTTTCCTTGTGGAATATAAGTCAAAGCGTCTTCGGTATCCCGAATAAGGATTTGCATCCAAGAAGGGCATTCAAATACGCCTTCTCCTAAGGAATAGGCTTGCGAAAGTAATTCGGTCATGCCATATTCGGAATGAATGGCAGAAACGCCAAAACCAGCACACAATTGCTCGTGCAATTCTTCGCGAATCATTTCTTTGCGTTTGCCTTTCATTCCACCAGTTTCCATGATGATGGTATTTTGTAGTTTGAATTGTTGCTTTTCAATTAAATCTAACAAGGCATAAGTCACACCAATCAAAATAACATTTTGTCCCGATTGGTCTAATTCGATTAGCTTTTTAATCAAATCTTCATGATTGTGAAGGTAGAAACCACTTTCAGCTTGATTAGATAGTTTTATTAAATCTTCGACCATATAAATTAAAGATGAACCTTCTCTTTCTAGATAGGAAGGAAGCAAAGCAAGAACTACATAGTTTTCGATGTTGCCATAAAATTCAGAAAATCCTTTTCGATAACTTTCCTCGTAAACAGTTACGTCGGTCACAAGATGTTTACTTGTAATCATTCCTGTTGTTCCACTACTTGTAAAAGTGGTTTGAATGGGGTTTGTATTGGCAACTACATTGTGGCTTTTAAAAAATTGAATGGGTAAAAATGGGATTTGCTGTATCGATTTTACCCGTTGTACATCTGTTTTTAAGAAGTCGCAAAATTCTTTATACACTAAATTATTCTCATATTGAAAACGGAATACTTTCAAAGCTATTTTTTCAAATTGCTTTTGACTCGAAATAGTAAATATATCAGTAGTTGTAATCAAGAATTTTTTCTGCAAAGGTATAATTTAATACTTTTTGTTTGGCATAAAAAAAGCTTCAAAATACAATTTGAAGCTTTTTAATTTTTTAATATGGAGTATTGTTATCGAACAATAAGTTTGCGGGTTGCACTAGCATTTTGCTCATTTATTTTGATAATATATACACCAGGAGTTAGATTTGAAATGTTTAGTTCCCTAGAATTAAGAGTGGTTTGAAGCACTTTCTTGCCTAGAAGGTCAAAAATAATTATTTCTTTCTCGCCATCATTTTTGGTTGTTATGTATACTTTTCCATTAGACACAGGATTCGGGTATAGGCTTAAACCCTCAATTACTGTGGTTGCTGCTGGGTTGGTTTGGGGTTTGTTCTCTTGAGCGGTAAGGCTTAAGGAGCATAAAAAAACCATTAAAATGATACTATAAAAGTAGTTTTTTTTCATTAGCTTGATTTTGATTAGTAAATATACAAAAAATCAAATACTATACCAAAAAAAATGCCCTCCTGAAAAAGGAAGGCATTTTGATTTATTTAAATAATTTAATTATTTAGTCCAATCTGCCCAAGTTGGTAAAGTTGCACCAGCACCAGCACCAGTTTGATTTGTAACGTAAGTACTAACAGTGTTTGTAGCAGTTACAAAGTTAATACCGTTTACTTTGAACTCTCCAGCAGCAATTCTTGCAGTAGCACCAGTACCTAAATCTAATTTTGCAAATGCAGAAGGCATATCGCTGTGTACATATAAATTAGTATATGTTTCGATACCACCACCTTCTTTAAAGTTGATCGCTTTTTCAGAAGCTGTAAATTTAGCATCAGTACCTTTTACGATTGAGACGTTGTTAATTTTAGCATTTGTCATTGGGGTTGCAATATCATTTTGACCATTATTAGAACCTTCAATTCCAGCAGCAGAAACTCCAGAAATGTATATGTTTGAAATTGTACCTTGGTATCCATCAGCAAAATCTAATGAATCATCATAAGAGTTAATGATTACTAAGTTAGAAGCATTTACTGCACCACCAAAGAATTCAATACCATCATCACCACTTTCGAAAGCGTAGATATTATTAACTACTGTTCCACTACCAACTCCAAAGAATGAAACTCCATTATATTCTTTAGAATCACTAAATTTAGAACCAGTGTAAGAAATTTTCAAGTAAGTGATAGATCCTGAGTTGTCAGTATTATTGTTACCACCGTATAATAACCCACCTACTTCAGATGTTCCATTGTCTCCAGTGTTTACTTTTGCATCTCCACAAATGATTAATCCGCCCCAATCAGATTGTGCTGGAGAAGCTTTACCAGATGTCATAACTACTGGTTTAGTTGAAGTACCATTGATATAAATTTTCGCACCTCTTTCAATAGCAATATAGATTGTTTTCGCTTTTTCTGAATCAGCAGTTGGGTCAGACTTAATAGTTGTTCCAGCAGGGATAATTAATGAAGCACCAGATCTTACTACTAATCCACCTGTTAATGTGTAAGTTTCATTAGCATCTAATGTTACAGTCCCTTCAGTAATATTACCTTTTAAATCATCTGCATTTATCTGAAAAGAGCTAGATGAATCTGAAGTATTATCATTACTACAGCTTGTGAAAGTTATGCTTGCAATAGTCAAAATTGCTAAAATTGATTTTTTCATTTTTTTAATTTTTTGTTGTTTATTATTAACACTGCAAAGAAACATAGAGTATGTTTTTCCTTGGTTAAGCAATTATTACATTGTTGTTAAGTATTTGTGTTTTTTTAGAGTTTTAATAACATTGAATTTACATTGAAAATAACTCCAAAAAATAAGAGGTAGCTAAATAACAATAGCTACCTCTTTAATGATTTTGATTATTGTTTTGTCTTAGAATTTATAGTTAAGAGACAAACTTAAGTTAGAACCAATTTTGTATGAACCTGCAAGGATGTCAGCTGTTTTAATAACCGGTGCTTTACTTTGTTCAGTTACTCTTCTGTAAGCTGGATTTAAGATGTTTTTATAGCTTAAACCAATTTTTAAATTCTTAGTTAAATTAGATTTTAAAATAAAGTCCATTCTACCTATAGCTTTATCTACAAGGTTTCCTCTTTCTTGTGTTCCAATAACAGCAAGTTTATCAGATACATAAGCATAAGTCAATGTTGCTGTAATGTCTTTATCGTTTTTAAATTCTTTTGAGAAAGATAAATCTGCATTGGCTAAAAAATCAGACGCTCCCGATAATTTAGAATTTTTGAATGTAAAATTAGCACCAAATCCATTTTCAACAACAACTTTAGTGTTACTCAAGTCCTGATCTTGATACATATAAGATCCGTTGAAACCAAAAGCAAGTTTTTCTTTTAGATTGTTTTCATTTTCTTTTTCAAAAATATTTTTTCTGAATTCTAATTCAACTCCTGCAACCACTGCCTTGTCTCCGGTGTTAGCATAAGTAATATTTCCTGAAGATGAATTAGTGAACATTTCGTTAATTGGATTTTGAATCATTTTTCCAAAAGCAGTTACCGAAATTAGTTCGTCAGATTTTGGGAATAACTCCCAGCTTAAGTCGACATTGTAGTTTGTAGAAGCGTATAATTGATCATTCCCTTCAAAACTTTGACCAACTTCTTGGAAAAGAATTTTTACTTTTTCCTTGAATTGAGGTAAGGTATAAGTGTTACTAGCGGCAAATTTCAAGTTTTGCTTGTCGTTCAATTTGTATTTAGCAATGATACTAGGTAAAAATTTTACTGGAGAATAGGTTCTGGATGTTCCGTCTGGAGCATCTAAACTCACATAATTTACATATTGTTCAATTTGCTCAAATCTACCACCTAGAATTACTGATAGTCTATCAGTGAAATCATATTTTAAATTACCAAAAATAGCATGGATATTTAAATGACCAGTATAATATTGCGAAAGTTTACTTGAGCTATCTCCGTCAGATAAATTAAAGTAAGTGTTGCTTAAATATAAATCAGTGTTGTTGAAGCCTTCGACAGGAAATATTGTTTTGTTTGTTACTGGGAAAAATGAATATTGCTGAGAGTTAAAATCTACATTTTTCATTTTACCAGAATAACCTAAAGTTGCTTTTCCTTTAAATTCATCATCTTTTTTTGCAAAATTATAGCTTGCAGAAAGCTTAGCTGAAAATTCATTTTCAGTTAATGCCTGGAAATATCTATGATTGTTAATGCTAGAGTTTTTAAAGAAAGTGTAAGCTGTTGATCCATCTTCTGTAGGGACAAATGTATTTTGCATACGGTCAGGAATTGTATTATCTAATATACTGTACCCTATTGCCCAATTAGTATCCCATTTATCATTAAGTTTATGTTTTCCTAATAATTGGTTTACAAATAATTGTGTTTTATCAAATGTACCACGTTTAATAAAACCTTTTGGATCGTTTCCAGGGAATTCAATGTTTTTTCCATCGTATTCACTGTAATCTTGAGATGTTGAGTTCAAGAATAAAGAGGTGAATAACATAGAGTTGTTGCTGTTTATTTTGTAATCAGCACTCCCCATTACTGTGGTATTAGTGTTGTATTTGTATGATTTTCTGTAGAAATCAGAATTAGCTAAACCTTGTGCTGTAATGTTTGTTTTGTAAACGCCCTCGTTGTATTTATTGTCATTGTCAAATGAAGCGGTGAAGAACGTTCCAATACTTCCATTATCTCCCACATTGAATTTTTTACCTGCAGATAATGATAAGTTATTGTTTAGAGTGTTTTTTCTTTCTTTTCTATCCCAGCTAGTTGAATAGTTGTATGGTAATAATGGGTTGCTAGGAGTGCCTACGGTTTTGAATCCTAAATAAGATGGTCCGTCTTGTAGGTAAAAATGATCTAATTTTAATACATTAGTATTTGTCCCAGACCCAATTCCGATTTCTACAAAAGGAGAACCGTTCATCTTTTTTGAAACAATATCAACATTTGCTCCAGCAAAATCAGCATAATTTTGTGATTCGAATGTTTTACTGATACCTATAGATTCAACTATGTCAGTTGAAAAAATATCTAAAAGGATGTTTTTGTTATTAGGATTATTAGATGGTAATGGCAAGCCATTTAATGTTGTTACGTTGTAACGGTCTCCCAAACCTCTAACAAAAACACTTCCAGAGCCTTCTTGTTTTGAAATCCCACTAACCTTAGTTACAGCAGTTGCTACATCGCTAACTCCTTTTCTAGATAATTCTTGAGAACCAATAGCTTGTTTGATTTCTACTGCATTTTTTTGTTCTAATAATAAAGCAGTTTCTTTTTGTCTGTTAACGGTAGATTTGATAACAACATCATCCAATGCATAGGCTCCAGATGATAATGATTGGTTGATTATAAGTTTAGCACCATCGGTTACTTTTACCGAAACTTCTTTAGGTTCATAACCAACAAAGGTATACTGAACTATGTAGGTTCCTGGTGCGATACTAATAGAATATTTTCCATCAATATCTGTAGTAGTATTAACTTTAGTTCCTTTTATAAACACATTTGCAAAGGGTAAAGTTTCATTGTTAGAATCTTTGTCTGTTATTACCCCTGAAATCGTACCTTTACTTTGCGCAAAGCTTAGTGTAGTAATAAAAAGTGTTAGAATAAATAATCTAATTTTCATAATTGATTTAATTTTTTGCAAAGAAATGATAGCTTTGTAAAGTTGATGTTAATGAGTCGTTATGATTATGTTGCTTTAGTATTACTAAATTGTTATGTCTTTAAATTACCGTTAACACGAGTTTTATGCTGTTTTTTTATTGTTACATTTACAACGCAAAAGAAAATTTGCCCGATTATGAAAAAGAAAAACACAAAGATTTTATTGGTTGATGATGAACCAGATATTTTAGAAATTGTTGGTTATAACCTGACTCAAGAAGGTTACCAAATTGTTACTGCTTCTAATGGTAGAGAAGCTATAGCTAAAGCTAAGAAGGAATTACCCGATTTAATCATTATGGATGTGATGATGCCAGAAATGGACGGAATGGAAGCCTGTGAAAACATTAGAAACATTCCTGAATTAAGTAATGTTATTATAACATTCTTAACAGCAAGAAGTGAAGATTATTCACAAGTAGCTGGATTTGATGCTGGAGCTGATGATTATATTACAAAACCAATTAAGCCAAAGTTATTAGTAAGTAAAGTAAAAGCTTTGTTGAGACGATTGAAGGAAACCAATGGGCAAGATAGTGAAACCCTAAATGTAGGTGGAATCGAAATTAATCGCGAGGAATACAAGATTATAAAAGACGATATTGAGATTGCTTTGCCTAGAAAAGAATTCGAATTATTTTATCTTTTAGCTTCTAAACCTGGAAAAGTATTTAAAAGAGACGAAATTTTAGATAAAGTTTGGGGTAACGAAGTGGTTGTAGGTGGAAGAACTATTGATGTACACATTAGAAAACTTCGTGAGAAAATTGGAGACGAACTTTTTAAAACAATAAAAGGTGTAGGATATAAATTTGAAGTGTAATTGACTTTATACTTTTAGATATCAAGAACAACGATTAATAAATGAAAATTAGCTTTAAAAAAACATATAAGTTTGCCATAAAATCGGCATTCTACATTAGTCTATTTTCTACTGCTTTTGTCCTTTTCTTGGCAATGGTTATTTTTAATGCTAGTTCTAAAAGTCTGTGGGTTTTTGGAATCACTTTTGTTTTTGCTATTTATCTCTTTTCATTTTTGGTATTACAATATCGTGTAGAACGTTTCATATATAGACGAGTTAAAAAAATCTACGACGATGTTTCCTTGTTAGAATCCAGCACGCTCATCAATCAGCCAATTACAACCGATATGGAAACTTTAACGCGAGAAGTTAAGAAGTTTGCTACCGATAAGAAGTTGGAAATTGAAATGCTCCAAGTTCGTGAAGAATATAGAAGAGAGTTTTTAGGAAATGTTTCCCATGAATTAAAAACGCCACTTTTTACCGTTCAAGGGTATATCTCTACTTTATTAGATGGAGCGATGGAGGATAAGGCTATTCGAAAAAAATATTTAAAACGAGCCGACAAAGGTGTGGAGCGTTTGATATATATAGTAGAGGATTTGGATATGATTACTAAATTAGAATCGGGAGATTTGAATTTAGAGATAACTGAATTTGATATTGTCGAATTGATTCGTAATATTTTCGACTTATTGGAAATGAAAGCCGACAAGAAAAAAATTATATTGGCATTTGAAAATGAATATATTCGTCCCAATTTTGTTAAAGCCGATAAAGACCGAATCCAACAAGTTATCGAAAATCTAATTGTCAACTCCATTAAGTATGGTAAAAAAGAAGGTACTACCGAAGTAGCTGTAGTGAACTTGACCAAAGAAAAAGTGTTGGTTAGAATTAGTGATGATGGCGAAGGAATTGAAAAGCATAATATACCAAGACTTTTTGAACGTTTTTATCGAGTGAATAAAAGCGGTTCAAGATCAGAAGGTGGTTCTGGATTAGGATTAGCGATTGTGAAACATATTATCGAAGCGCACAAAGAAAAGATATATGTGGAAAGTGAATTTGGTATTGGTTCTGAATTTTCCTTTACTATTGAAAAAGCAAATCAAAAAGAGACTAGCAAAATAGTGTAGCTCTCGCACAAATAGATATTATCCTTAAAGGGTGTAGTTGAAATAGCAACTACACCCTTTTTTTTTGTCTTTTTTTTAAAATTCAAGCCAATTGTGCTCTTTTTTAGCTGCTAAAAATAAGGTGTTTTTTCCTGTGTTAAGTAAATGTTAACATAAAAATAGCTTCTCAAGTATTGCTGCTGCTAGGATTTAATTTTTACATATCGGTTTTCTGACATTGGTAAGAAGCTAATGTGAATAAAAGTTTACGTTATGTTTTCTCAATGGTAACTTAGGCTTAATATTCGAGCTAAAGTTTAATATTAGGTTTGCATAAAAATAATATAATATTGATTCTAAGTTAAAATGAAAAAAATTTTATTTACAGGTATACTACTTGTTTCGTGTTTAATGCACGCTCAAGAAATTAGAAAAGATGAAATTAAAAGAGAAGTAGTTCGTATTTTGGATTCTATTAATTCAGTTAATAAAGAAAAAGAGCAGGAAAAATTAATTGTTGCTGAGAAATTAGAAAAAACGGAGAAAAAAGAACATTGGTATGATAAGATTGGAGTAAGAGGTTATGTGCAAGTAAGGTACAATGGATTATTGTCTACAAATGATAAAGTCTCTTGTGAGCAATGTGATAAATCTTGGGGGACAACTTCAACCGCTCCAGATGCTAAATCAAATAACGGATTTTTTATAAGACGTGCTCGAATTGTGTTTTCAGGACAAATTCTACCTAATGTATATTTTTATTTTCAACCTGATTTTGCAAGTTCTCCCGCAAGTGGTGTAAATAATTTTACTCAAATTAGAGATGCTTATTTTGATTTGTCATTTGATAAAAAAAGAGAATTTAGAGTACGATTAGGGCAAAGTAAAGTTCCGTTTGGTTTTGAAAATTTACAATCAAGTCAAAATCGTTTAACTTTAGATCGTAATGACGCATTGAATAGTGCTATGGCAAATGAACGTGATTTAGGAGCTTTTTTCTATTGGGCACCTAGTAAAATCAGAGAGCGTTTTGCAATGTTAGTAAAAGATGGTTATAAAGGTTCCGGAGATTATGGAGTGTTTGCTTTTGGGGCTTTTAATGGGCAAACGGCTAATAAGTCGGAAGCAAATAGAAATTTACATGTGGTAACAAGAATTAGTTATCCTTTTGAAGTAGGGAATCAAATTATTGAACCAGGAATTCAAGCTTACACAGGAAAGTGGGCTTTTACAAATGAACTTTCTACAGGTGTTACTACTGTTAATAAACAAAATACTTTAGATCAAAGAGTTGCTGCATCCTTTATTTTGTATCCAAAACCATTTGGAATTCAGGCCGAATACAACATTGGTAAAGGACCACGTTATAATAAACTGACTAATACAGTTGATGTTTCTAGTTTAGAAGGAGGTTATTTAACCTTGAATTATAAATTAGATTTACCGAAGCACCAATTATTGTATCCTTTTGCTAAGTTTCAATATTATGATGGTGGAAAAAAACACGAAAAAGATGCTAGAAGTTATGTGGTAAGAGATTATGAGTTGGGACTAGAATGGCAACCATTCAAAGCATTTGAATTAGTAGCCGAATGGGTAATTGCTGATCGTACATTTGAAGATAGCGTTTTGCCTAATAATAGACAACGTGGAAATTTATTGCGATTACAAGCACAGTTTAACTTTTAGAGAATCTCATCGTTTGTTAAATATAAAAAAATAAGTTTAATCTAAAATTCGTTCTCCTTGAAAGAGTGTAATTGCTTAATGATGAATTAACATTAGCTTAATATTGAGGAGTTACTTTTGCAACAATTAATTTAAAACAAAATGAAAAAAACAAAATTATTTTTGATTTTACCTTTAATAGGTATGTTGAGTTGTGGTAAGGCTAAAACAGAAGACAAAGGTTCTGAAGATAAAGCAGCAGCTGTTTCAGTAACTATAAAAGGAAGTGATACTGTTTTGCCATTGGCTCAAAAAGAGTCTGAAGATTTAATGAAATCAGATTCAAATGTTAGTATTACAGTTGTTGGTGGTGGATCAGGAGTTGGTATTACTGCTCTAATTGATGGAACTACTGATATTGCAATGGCTTCAAGAGATTTAAAAACAGAAGAAAAATTAAAGTTTTCTGAAGAGAAAAAAGATATTGAGCAAGTTATTATTGCTTTTGATGCTTTGACAGTAATTGTTAATCCAGCGAATGGAGTTTCTAAATTAACTCGTGAGCAATTAGAGAAAATTTTTACAGGAGAAATTAAAAACTGGAAAGAAGTAGGTGGAGCTGATGAGAAAATTGTGGCTTATTCAAGAGAATCTTCTTCTGGAACTTATGAGTTCTTTAAAGAAGAAGTTATGGACAAGAAAAACTATGCAACTGATGTGTTGAGTTTACCAGCTACAGGAGCTATTGTTCAGGCTGTTGGGCAAACTAAAGGAGCTATTGGTTACATTGGTTTAGCTTATGAAACTAAAGAAGTAAAACAATTAGCAGTTTCTTATGATCAAGGTAAAACTTTCATTGAGCCTTCAGTAGCAAGTGCTAAAGACAAAACCTACCCAATTTCAAGACCTTTGTATTATATGTTTGATAAAACAAATGCTGCAAAAGTAAAACCACTTGTTGATTATGCATTATCTGATGCAGGACAAAAAACGGTTGGTGATGTAGGATATGTTCCTTTGAAATAATCAATAAAGGTTAAATATTGTATTCTAAAAAAAGGTTATCATTTTTGATAGCCTTTTTTTTTGTACCTTGAAAAAACATTCTCTTAACATTAAGTTAACCCAATCATAATAACTACAGAACATTCAATCGGGATTGCTGCTGTAGTTTTGCGAAAAAAAAACATACTGGATTTGAAAACAAATTTTAAACAGTTAAAGGAGAGAATTATAGAAACAATCTTGATGCTAAGTGGCGCAGCTACAAGTATTACGGTAGTTTTGATTGTCTTTTTTCTATTTATTGAAGGGGCTGGGGTTTTTAGTAGAAAGCCAATTGATGATGGTTTTATGTTGGCAGTTAATGCAACTAATAGTGTAAAAACACTTCATCCTCCACAAATTAAGGATATTTTTGATCAAAAAATCACAAACTGGAAAGAAGTTGGAGGCGAGGATAGACCAATTGTTTTATTCAGAACTAGTGATATTACAGAATATTATACAGAAGAAGAATTAGGACCTAACTTTGAATATTTTCCAGAGAAACTCAACGAGTTAATACAAAAACAGCCTGGAATTATTGCTTTCTTTTCAGATAAGTACAAGTCTAAAAATTTTAGTGGAAAAGAATTAGACATTGATAAAATTTCGGTTTACCAATTTTTATCAGGAGAAGAATGGTTTCCTACTGCACAACCTATTGCTCAAATGGGAGTGAAGCCATTAATTTATGGAACTTTATGGGTGAGTTTTGGTGCTATTCTTTTGGCTTTGCCAATTGGATTAGCGGCGGCAATTTACCTAAGTGAAATAGCTAAAAAAAGAACTAGAAGTCTACTAAAACCTTTAATCGAATTATTAGCAGGAATTCCATCAGTAGTTTATGGTTTTTTTGGTTTAGTAGTTATTGTTCCTTTAATACAAAGTACGTTTAATTTACCAGTAGGAGAAACAGCATTGGCAGGAAGTGTGGTTTTGGCTATTATGGCTTTACCAACAATTATTACCATTTCTGAAGATGCTATGCGCAATACGCCACGTGCTATGAAAGAAGCAAGTTTGGCTTTAGGCGCAAGTAAATGGCAAACTATTTATAAGGTAGTAATGCCTTATTCGGCTTCGGGGATTACAGCAGGTGCTATTTTGGGAATTGGTAGAGCTATTGGAGAAACCATGGCTGTATTAATGGTTACTGGAAACGCCGCAGTAATACCGCATACATTTTTAGCTCCAGTTAGAACTATTCCTGCAACTATTGCAGCGGAACTTGGCGAAGCGCCTAATGGTGGTTTACACTATGAAGCTTTATTTGCTTTAGGTTGTATTTTATTCTTGATCACCTTTGGGATTAATATGTTAGTCGAATTAGTTACTAATAGTAAATCACACAAAAAACACTAATTATGAGTACTGAAAATAAATTAGCTCGTAAAAAGAGAATGAACCAAAAGATTGCTTTTGGGATTTTCACAGCAATAAGTTATTCTATTGTAGCACTTTTATTTGTTATATTAGCTTTTATTGTAATCAAAGGAATTGGTGTAATTAGTTGGGAGTTTATTACGGCAATGCCAAGTAACGGAATGACCGAAGGTGGAATTTTTCCAGCTATAGTAGGTACTTTATGTTTGGTTTTTGCTAGTATGATATTTGCTTTTCCAGTTGGAGTTTTTGCTGCAATTTACATGAATGAATATGTAAAAGACGGATGGATAAAAAAGATAATCAAACAAATGACAAATAATCTAGCGGGTGTTCCTTCTATTGTTTTTGGATTATTTGGAATGTCATTATTTGTAAATAAATTAGGTTTTGGCGATTCGATTTTAGCAGGTGGATTAACTTTAGGTTTACTAGTACTTCCAGTTGTTATTCGTACTACCGAAGAATCATTAAAAGCAGTTGATTCGACTTTTAGACAGGCCAGTCTAGGTTTAGGTGCTTCAAAATGGCAAACAACAAGCAAAGTAGTTTTACCCATTGCTTTTCCTAATATTATTACAGGTTTAATTTTATCTATCGGAAGGGTTTCTGGAGAAACAGCACCTATTTTATTTACTGTAGCGGCTTATTTTTTGCCTAAATTACCTTCTTCTATTTTTGATCAAGCAATGGCCTTGCCTTACCATTTGTATGTAATTGCAACTAGTGGGACAAATATTGAAAAATCTAGAGCAATGGCTTACGGAACAGCACTTATTTTGATTATTATTGTATTAATTTCTAATTTATTAGCGAATGCTCTTCGTAAATATTTTGGAAAAAAAGTAAAAATGAATTAACATGCATAAAATTGAATCTAGAAACGTAAATTTTTTTTACGGGGAAAACCAAGCGTTATATGATATTTCTTTGTCTATGAAGGAAAATACCGTTACGGCACTAATTGGTCCTTCAGGATGTGGAAAATCTACCTATTTGCGTTTACTGAATCGAATGAATGATTTGATTGATAATACTCGAATGGAAGGAAATATCCTTATTGATCAAAATGATATTTATGAAAAAAGCACTAATGTTGACGACTTGAGAAAGAATGTTGGAATGGTGTTTCAAAAACCAAATCCTTTTCCTAAAAGTATCTTTGAAAATGTGGCTTATGGTTTGCGTGTAAATGGAATTGATGATAAGCATGTTATTGAAGAAAGAGTAATCACTTCTATAGAGCAAGTGGCGCTGTGGGATGAGGTAAAAGATAAGTTGAAAAAATCGGCATTTGAACTTTCTGGTGGACAGCAACAACGTTTGTGTATTGCTCGTGCTTTAGCTATTCAGCCTTCTGTTTTGTTGATGGATGAACCTACTTCTGCATTAGATCCTATTTCGACTTCAAAAATAGAAGAGTTAATTCACGAATTAAAAAATCAATATACTATTGTTATTGTGACGCATAATATGCAACAAGCAGCTCGTGTAAGTGATAATACTGCTTTTTTCTATATGGGAAAATTGATTGAATGCGACAAGACAAAAACTATTTTTACAAAACCAGCAATACAGCAAACCGAAGATTATATAACAGGAAGATTTGGTTGATATTTTCCCAAGTTAATAATCAGCTAACTTTAAAATTAATAAAATGGCATCACATTTCGAAATAGAATTAGATAAACTTAAAAACGTAATTGTCAAGATAGGTAATCTTGCTGAAAGTCAATTGAGTGAAGCAGTAAAGGCTTTGCTTTCTGAGCCTATGGCTGAGAAAAAAGAAGTAAAAAGAACAGAAGAAAAAATAGATAAATTAGATGTAAAAATAGATGAAATATGTCAGACTATTTTTGCCTTGCAACAACCTGTAGCTTCCGATTTACGTTTTATTATGGCTTCTATGCAAATTAGTAATGAGATTGAAAGAATTGGAGATTTGGCCATTAGTGTTATCAAAAATTCTAAAAACATTAAAGATAAGCACGATTTAATCGTGAAATTTAATGTTGCAGAGCTGGCTAAGCAAGTAGAAGAAATTACATTAAAAATGAATCAATGTTTTTTAGATAGGAGTGAAACTACTATTGGAGAAATATTTGTTTTGAATAATAGTATTAAAAAAGGAACTGATGACACCATTCATAATTTAATGAACGAAATGAAGTCTAATTCTAAGGCAGTAGTTTCTGGAATGAATCTAGTGATGGTTTTAAAACATTTAGAACGTATTTCTGAGCATTGCACTAATATTGCTGAACACGTTCATTTTATGATTAAAGCAAAGATTATTAAACATGAAAAATTTGATGATAAGCAATAATTGAATTCAGTATTTCATTATAGACAAGAAAGCTAGATTTTTCATATCGAAGAATCTAGCTTTTTTCTTTAGAAATAAATTTAGTAATCTAGTCCATTAGATTTGTTAAATAAGCCAATAAGATCTACTATATTTTTAATGTTTAGCTTGTTGAAAATTTTGTTTTTATGTGTGCTAACAGTTGTGAGTTGGATGCTCAGTTTATTGGCAATTTCAATGTTTCCATCTCCAAGAACAAGTAATTCTGAAATTTCTCTTTCTCTTTTTGATAATTTGTCTAAAGGATTGATGCTTTCTTTGTTCGTAGAGGCCTTTACCAATTCTTTGATAACGTCAGGAGTTAAATAATTTCCTGTTTTTAAAATGCTGTCTACAGCACCAGTTAGTTTTTTCTTATCGCTTAATTTATTAAGATAACCATTTGCTCCAGCGATAATATAAGGACAGGCATGTGTTTCTTCTTCGTATACCGAAAACATTAGTATTTTAACTTGTTCTTGTATAGTTCTAATTTCTTCAATCATAGCTGTATTTCTTCCTCCTGGGATATTAACATCTAATATGATTAAATCAAATTCTTTCTCTTTTAATAGTTTTAATGTATCAGAATAATTTTCAGTAGTGGAAATAGCAATATGCTTTATTTTCTCTTCTAATATAATAGATACGCCTGTTCTTACAACTAAATGATCGTCAACGATAAGTATTTCTTTTTGCATAGCTTAAATTTAATTTAGGACTTGTTTTGTTTGAAATGAATATCAATTGTTACTATTGTTCCTTCATTACTAGGATTAGAAAATGTAATGTTTCCTTTAAGTATTATCAAAAGTTCTAATACAAGGTGCAAACCAATGCCATAAGTGCTTAAAATTAATTTTTCAGGATCTCTATTCTTAAATAGATTAGTGTAATAATCAATTATTTCTTGACTCATTCCTAAACCAGTATCTTTTACCCAATAGGTCATTTTCTCACTGTCAGATTGAGCTCCAATTTCGATAATCCCTGAATCTGTGTTTTTTACTGCATTATCTAATAAATTATGAATGATTATCGATATAATTCTAATGTTGATGTCCGAATTTAAATTTAAATCGGTTTTGTTTATAATTTGAGTATTATTGTTTGCAGCTATTTCTTCAAAAAATACTTTTTTGTTTTCAATCAAATCATAGACAGAGTATATCTTTTGGTTGTAATCTCGATCTTCAATGTATATTTTAGAATACTCAATGAGTGTTTTGGTAAAATCATAAAGTTGAGATGATGATTTGTATATCGAATCAGCATATTTGTGCAGTATTGGATTTTTTGTTTTTTTGGTGTTGCTACTTAAATGTTTTGCAATAAGTTGAATGTATTTTAATGGGCTTCTAATATCATGGCTTATAGTTCCAATTATTTTTTTGTGTTGGATGATTTCAGTGTATAAATCTTGTTTTGTTTTTTCTAAATCGTTTATTATAGCTTCGAGTTGTATTTTTTGTTGGTTTAATTCTTGTTTAGATTTTATTAATTTTTGCAGCATTGCACTATAATAAATACTGATTGAACCAATAATTATACAGATGAAAAAGATGTTTGTTAATAGTAAATAATATTTAACAGTACGAGTTCCTAAGCCTAAAGAATTAGAAAAATTATCTTCTTTTATTGCTATTTCATTGTTTATACGGTCTAATTCTTTCAGTGATTTGATTTTGGAGGCTAAATCTAATTGATTGTTGTCTATTTTAATCTTTAAATTAAGGCCAGTTTGATATAATTCTTTATTTAGAGCATCTCCAGCTTCCCATTCTATAATTGCTGTTTTAAAAAATGATAAGTTTTTGAAATTTTTAAAAAGCCAGACCATATCTTCTAAGTCTTCTTCTTCGTTCATTCCTTCTCGAAAACCTTGTTTTATAGTTTCTTTATCTGACTTTTTAAATAATGCAATTCTTGCTTTAGCATCACCCATTGGAATGCTTAGGTATGTTTTAAATTTTTCCCAATATTTTTTATCTGAAGTAAATAAATAATTAATCAAATTTCTTGTGGCAATATTGTGCCCTTTTGAATAATGTGATTCTCCATTTACATAAGCTCTTGTTGCTGATAAAGTTTTTATCGTATAAAAGTTAATTACTATAAGCATGGAACAAGCTGTTAGTATTATAATTAAAAAAGTAATTGTATTTGCTTTGTCCTGTTTCAAGTTTTTTTAAAGGCTTATGTTTTTTATAAATCAGTTTTTAATGTCTATGTAAGAAGTTGTATGATGTAGAAGTTGATTATTGTCAAATAAAAAATTACTATAATACAAATATACCAAATATAACATGTTGAATTTGTAAGAATAAGTCTGTTTTTAAATTGAATTTTATCAATTTTTTAATAGTTTTTATTTTGTTAAGTTATCAATTTATGTCTACGGATATTCTAACATTTTACGTAATCAATATTTTAATTTTGTCAATAAATCTTTTATAGTTATTAGGTTTTGTGTTTTTAGTAACCTTACTATTCTGATTAAATAAACCTAAATATTGATTTAAGTCAAAATTAAATTCTTTAGATTATGAGAAAAAATTACTTTAATGTATTTAATAATAACTTTATTGAAGTACTGCAATTAAGAAATAGACTTAGTAAGTTATTCTTGTTTTTAGGTTTTATAGTGCTGTCTTTAAATTCTTATGGACAAGATAATGCTGCAGATCCAGTTCCTTTTGTATCTACTAATTTTGCTAATTTGTCGGTTAGTAAAAATACTACGGCAACTTTATGTATAGGTTGTGGAATAAGCAATGAGGGTAATTTAATTGATAATAGTTTAACTAATTATGCAACTGCTAGTACAGGTGCTCTTAGTGTTGGTGTTGTCAATACATTACGAGTAACTGATGGGACTTTAAATAAAACTTATGTTGCTGGTAGTTTTGCAGGGTTTAAAATTGGAACAGGTAGCCAAGTTCTCAGCTTAGATTTGTTAAACGGGATAACAATTAAAACATATCTTGATGGTGTTTTACAGGATTCAAACTCAGGAAATTCCTTATTAGGTTTAAGTTTGCTTTCTGGTACAAATGAAAGTTTGGTTGGTTTTAATACTTTAAAACCATTTGATGCTATTGAAATCGTTTTGAATGGAACAGTATCTTTATTGAGTGCTACAGATGTTTTCTATGCAGTCATTAAAGAATATTCTGCAGGGCCAGATTTAGATTGTAATACGGCAACCAAATTAAGTTCGCCTATTTTTCCTGTAACTGCTAATGCTGCAATATCTGGCGTAACTGTTGGTAGTATTTCTAATGTAGAAAATACAATTAATTCGAATGATGCAGATTATGCTACGGTTAGTTTTTTACTTAGTGTTGCTGGCTCAGCTACTATTGCTATAAAAGATCAAGTTGAAGATTATTCAGCAGGAACTTATGCCGGTTTTGAAATAGAAAAAGAAGGATTACTAAATGTATCTATTCTGGATAAAATGGTTATTTCTACCTATTTAAATGGAGTATTTGCGGAGAGTTTTTCTGCAAATGATTTAGTAGCCAATGTTGGATTGCTTCCATCATCTGGCCGTTTTAAATTAGGATTTGTTAGTACTAAAGATTTTGATGAGATACAATTAACTTTTGATCAAATTGTTGGTTTGAATCTAGGAACTACTAGGGTTTATGGAGCTATATTTGAGAAGTTTTGTGAAACCAATGAAGTATTAGCTTGTAATGTAAAAACAGCTTTAACTGCCCCAGCATATCCTGTTTATGTTAATAGCGCTAATTCTGGAATTGATGCAACAGTATGTGTAGGTTGTGCAATAGAGAACCAAGATAATTTAATTGATGCTGATTTAAATAATTATGCAGAAGTTAATTTAACAGTAGGAGTAGGATCAACAGCAAGTTTGTCTGTAAAAGAACAAATTACAGATTATCCTGCTGGAACATTCGCAGGTTATGCGATAGAAAATCCAGCTTTGCTTAATGTAGATGCGTTGGGTTCAGTAACAATAACAACTTATTTAAATGGAGGTTTTCAAGAATCAAAATTAGCTAATGATCCATTAGTTTCTGTTGGTACAGATTTGTTAGTAGGATCCGGAAGACAAACTATTGGCTTTGTTACTACAAAGGATTTTGATGAAGTTAAAATTTCTTTTGAAAATGTAGCTTCAATAAATCTAGGACAAATTAAAGTCTATGGAGTTGTATTTGAAAAATTTTGTGAAGGACCAGAGTTAGATTGTAATGTGCAAACGGCTATGACTGCTCCATTATATCCAGTGTTTGTAAATAGTAAAAATACAGGTACTAATGGTGTATTGTGTGTTGCTTGTAAAGTCGTTGATCAAGATAATTTAGTAGATACTGATCCAAATAATTATGCACAAGTTGATTTAGCGGTAGGGGTAGGAGGATCAGGAAGCTTATCGGTTAAAAACCAAATTACAGATTATCCTGCAGGAACATATGCAGGTTATACGATAGAAAACCCAGCATTACTTACTGTTGATGCCTTAAAATCTATAATAGTAACTACCTATTTAAATGGTGAATTTAAAGAATCAAAAATCGTTAATAAGCCATTAGTTTCTGTTGGTACTGATTTGTTGGTTACAACAGGAAAGCAAACGGTTGGTTTTGTTACTACAATGCCTTTTGATGAAGTCAAAATTACTTTCGAAAGTTTAGCTTCGGTAAATTTAGGAATCATTAAAGTTTATAATGCCGTATTCCAAAAGTTGTGTGATCCAGTAGTCGAGTGTAATAAAACATATACTTGGTCAAATCCGATATTTCCAGTAACTGTTAAAGATGACAGAACGGGGCTTGAAGGGATTGCTTGTGTTTCTTGTGCCGTGAAGGATACTGATAATTTATTAACAGCTAGTGAAACTGATTTCGCCAATATTACTTTAGCTGCTGGGGTACTTGCTTCGGGGTCTGTATCGGTAAAAGATGAATTGTTTACTTATCCAAAAGGAACATTTGCAGGATACGTAATTAAAGATTTAGGAACATTAGCTCAAGTAAACTTACTTCAGTCATTAACAATTACAACCTATAATAATGGTGTATTACAAGAAGACAGTACTCAGGGGCAATTAATTGATTTGTCACTTTTAGGAATAGAAGTTCTAGGTTCGGTTCCAGGAGTATATAATATTGGTTTTAAGTCAACGAAACCATTTGATGAAATTAGACTTACTTTGAGTTCAGTTGCAAGTGTTATAAATTCTATTAATGTTTATGGTGCATTTGTAAATACATCTGAGAGTGATGGTGGTAGTGGAAGTGGTTTAGAGTGTAATACTTCAGCAATTACTGTAGGTAAAGATGGAATTTATGTAGATGCTAATTCTGATGGAATTGTAAATGTAGGAGATAAAATAGATTATACTTTCGATATAAAAAATACAGGTTTTGAAACCTTAACAAAGGTAAGTTTAACGGATAATAATGCTACGGTTGTAGGAACTCCTATAACTACTTTGGCAGCAGGTGCTAATGATAAAACAAGTTATGCGGCAACTTATGCTATTACGCAAGCAGATATAGACGCAGGAGTGGTTTATAATTTAGCAACTGTTATTGCTACAACCAATATAGGAACCGAAATCACAGCTACTTCTACAGATCCTACACCTTGTGCAAGTTGTCCAGTAAATCCAACTTGTGTGGATTGTACGGCTACTCCAATAGCTCAAACAAATTCTATTGCACTAGTAAAAACAGGAAATACAACTGGAACTGCAGTGTTAGGAGATGTTATTAACTATACATTTAGTGTTACTAATACAGGAAACACAACATTAACTAATGTAGTAGTTACTGACCCAATGACTGGATTGGTAATTTCAGGAAGTCCAATCGCTAGTTTAGCTCCAGGCGTTACAGATAATAGTATTAAAGGAATTTATGTTATCACTCAAGCTGATATTAATGCAGGAAAAGTTACTAACTCGGCTTTAGTAACTACCAAAGATCCACAGAATAATGATGTTACTGATGTTTCAGGAACAACAATAACTACAGATGATGCTACAGAAACACCAGTAGACCAAACCTCTACCATTGCTTTAGTGAAAACTGCTGAAGTAGGTGGAGCAGGAGGATTAGGTGATACTATTACCTATACTTTTGCAGTAACAAATACAGGAACAACAACTTTGACAAATGTAGTAGTAACGGATCCAATGCTTGGATTGATAATTACAGGAAGTCCAATAGCTAGTTTAGCTCCAGGTGTTACTAATATAAGTCTTACGGGAACATATATTATCACTCAAGATGATGTTGATGCAGGTAAAGTAGTTAACCAAGCAACAGTAACTGCAAAAGATCCACAGAATAATGATGTTACTGATATCTCAGGTTCTACAATAACAACGGATGATGCTACTGAAACACCAATTGGACAGAGGTCAACTATTGCTTTAGTGAAAACAGGATCAATTGGAGGTACTGGAACAGGGCTTTTGGGAGAAACTATTACTTATACTTTTGCAGTAACAAATACAGGTACTACGACTTTAACAGCTATAGAAGTAACTGATCCAATGGTTGGATTGATAATTACAGGAAGTCCAATAGCAAGTTTAGCTCCAGGTGATACTGATACTAGTGTTACAGGGACTTATATAATTACTCAAGCTGATATTGATGCTGGTAAAGTAATTAACCAAGCAACGGTGACAGCAAAAGATCCGTCAAATAATGATGTTACGGATATTTCGGGGACAACAAAAGGTACAAATGATACTACTCAAACTCCAGTAACTCAAACTTCAAGTATTGCATTGATGAAAACAGCATCAATTGGAGGTACTGGAACAGGACTTTTGGGAGAAGTTATTACCTATACTTTTACAGTTCAAAATACAGGAAGAACAACGATAAAGAATATTTTGGTTACTGATCCAATGGCAGGTTTGAATATTACAGGAAACCCAATAGCTACTTTAGCACCAGGAATTACTAATGCAACAATAAAAGGAACCTATACTATTACTCAGGCAGATATTGATGCAGGAAAAGTTACTAACACAGCTTTAGTAACGGCAAAAGATCCTCAGAATAATAATGTGACTGATGTTTCGGGAACAACGCTTGCAACTAATGATGCTACTGAAACTCCAGTAACTCAAAATCCAAGTATTGCATTAATGAAAACAGCTGTTGTAGGTGGTACAGGAGTTTTAAATGATGTTATTACCTATACTTTCACTGTAAAAAACACAGGAAACACTACTTTGACAAATGTTGTGGTAACTGATCCAATGGTTGGATTGAATATTACAGGAAGTCCAATAGCTACTTTAGCTCCAGGAGTTACTAATGCAACAATAAAAGGAACTTATACTATTACTCAGGCAGATATTGATGCAGGAAAAGTTAGTAATTCAGCCTTAGCAACTGCAAAAGATCCACAGAATAATGATATAACTGATGTTTCAGGAACAACATTAACAACAGATGACAGTACAGATACTCCGTTAACTCAAAATACAAGTATCGCATTGATGAAAACTGCCGTTGTTGGTGGAACAGGAGTTTTAAATGATGTTATTACCTATACTTTCACAGTAAAAAACACAGGAAACACTACTTTGACAAATGTTGTGGTAACTGATCCAATGGTTGGATTGAATATTACAGGAAGTCCAATAGCAAGTTTAGCACCAGGAGTTACTAATACAACAATAAAAGGAACTTATACTATTACTCAGGCAGATATTGATACTGGAAAAGTGACTAACTCAGCTACAGTAACTGCAAAAGATCCACAGAATAATGATATAACTGATGTTTCAGGAACAACATTAACAACTGATGACACTACTGATACCCCAGTAACTCATAATTCAAGTATTGCATTGATGAAAACTGCCGTTGTTGGTGGAACAGGAGTTTTAAATGATATTATTACTTATACTTTCACAGTAAAAAACACAGGAAACACTACTTTGACAAATGTTGTGGTAACTGATCCAATGGTTGGATTGACAATTACCGGAAGTCCAATAGCTAGTTTAGCACCAGGAGTTACTAATACAACAATAAAAGGAAGCTATACTATTACTCAGGTAGATATTGATGCAGGGAAGGTTACTAATTCAGCCTTAGCAACAGCAAAAGATCCACAGAATAATGATGTTACTGATATTTCAGGAACAACTTTAACTACAGATGATGCTACAGACACACCACTAGTGCCAAAAAATGCATCAATTGCCTTAATGAAAGTGGCTTCAGTATCAGGAACAAGAGTTTCAGGCGATGTTATTACCTATACTTTCACAGTTAAAAATACAGGAAATGTGACATTAAGTAATGTAATTGTAACAGATCCTATGGTTGGTTTAACAATAACAGGAAGTCCAATAATGAGTTTGGCTCCTGGGGCAACTAATACAAGTATAACAGGAACCTATGTCATTACTATGGTAGATGCTGTTGCTGGAAAAGTAACCAACTCAGCATTGGCTACTGCACAAGATCCGCAAGGTGTTAATGTGACTGATAGGTCAGGAACGACTTTAACTACAGACGATGCTACTGAAACACCAATAACCCAAACTACTTCTATAAGTGTCACAAAATCAGGTGTTTATGTAGATGCAAATAATGATGGGATTGCAAATCTTGGAGATTATATTAACTACACATTTATAGTTAAAAATACTGGCGAAACCTCACTTTCGGATGTGATGATTATTGATAATAAGGTAACAATAGTAGGTGATCCAATCCCAACACTTGCTTATAATGCTTCTAATAGTTCAGCATTTACAGCTACTTATAATATTACCCAGGACGATATAAATGCTGGGGTTGTATATAATTTAGCAACTGTTGAAGGTATACCACCTATAGGACCAAAAGTTACTAATACATCGACTGATCCTACACCCTATCCAACGGAATATTTTAATCCATCTTGTCCAACATGTACAGTTACTTTAATACCGCAGTCACCAAAAATTGCTTTAATGTTAACTGGAGAGTTTCAAGATGAAAACATGGATGGTCAAGCTCAAATAGGGGAAACCATAAAGTATACTTATACTATTATGAATATGGGTAATGTACCGTTGTCAAATGTTTGGATTGATGATGCAATGGCAGGACTTGATATGAACAGTGGGGTCATTAGTATGCCAATTGGAGCTATGGATAGCACTACTTTTTATGCAAGCTATAGTATCACACAAGAAGATATTGTTGCTGGTAATGTGACTAATCAAGCTACCGTATATGGAACTAGTCCATTAGGAGTAGTAGTTCAGGATATGTCTGATGACGATAGTCCATTAGAAGATGATGGTACAGTGATAGGAGTTGAAGGTTGTATTTTAAATGTATTTAATGCTGTTTCTCCAAACGTAGGTGAAGACTATCAGAGGATATTATATATCAGAGGAATGGATTGTTATCCAAATAACTCGGTTCAAATATTTGACCGTTGGGGAGTTAAAGTTTTTGATGTTGATGGTTACGATAATAATACCAAAGCTTTTAGAGGTGTCTCTGATGGAAGAGCAACGGTAAGCCAATCTAAATCTTTACCTAGCGGAACTTACTTCTATGTAATTAAGTATGTAGATAAAGACGGTAAAGGTTATAACAAAGCAGGATACCTGCATTTAATTAACGATTAATAAATGCAGCTTACGAGAAAGAAAGGTTCTTTTAGAATAAATTAAAATTAATAGTATGAAAACAAATTCTATAATAATACTTCTGTTGTTGGTAACGGTGTCTGGTTTTGCTCAACAAGATTCGCAATTCACGCATTATATGTATAACACTATTAATATTAACCCTGCTTATGCTGGTAGTCGAGGAGTAACAAGTATTTTTGGTTTACATCGAACACAATGGGTAGGTTTAGATGGTGCTCCAAGTACAAATGCATTTTCGATTAATACTCCTATTCAAAATTCGAGATTAGGTCTTGGAGTATCTTTTGTGAATGATAAAATAGGAGCTTCAGATCAAAATAATATTGCTGTTGATCTGTCGTATACAATTCCAACTTCACGATATTCCGATTTGTCTTTTGGAATTAAAGCTTCTGGAGATTTATTGAATGTGGATTATACAAAATTGGACCGTTATAACGGCGGTAGTTCTGTTTTTCAAAATAACATTGATAATGCTTTTTCTCCCAATATTGGTGCTGGGGTATATTACCATTCAGATAAGCTTTATTTGGGTTTTTCAGTTCCTAATTTTTTAAATGTAAAACATTTTGATGATAATAAGTCGGCCGCTTTCAAAGAAAGATTGCATTACTATTTGATAGGAGGTTATGTCTTTGACTTGAGTCCAACGGTTAAATTAAAACCAAGTTTTTTAACCAAGATGGTTGCCGGAGCTCCGTTACAAGTTGATTTGTCTGCTAATGTATTACTTCAAGATAAATTTACATTAGGTCTTTCTTATCTTTCTTATAGATGGAGTGCTGCCGCAACAGCAATGGCGGGAATTCAAGTTACAGATGGATTGCTTGTGGGCTACAGCTATGATTTTGATACTACTAGTCTAGAAAATTATAATTCAGGTTCTCACGAAATATTTTTACGTTTTGAATTATTTAATATTCAAAAGAGAATAATAACTCCAAGATTTTTCTAAAAAAGAAGCTTATGAAAAAGTATTACATATTTATATTGTTGTTTAGCTTTTTTGCTTTACAGCTCTCAGCTCAAGTTAATTCTAAGGATAATAAAGCAGATAAAGAGTACGATAGATTCGCTTATATCGATGCAATTAAGACTTATGAACGTATGTATGAAAGAGGATATAAAACTCCTGACATGTTACTAAAGTTAGCTAATTCGTATTATTTTAATGGAAATTTAGAAAATGCTGCTAAGTATTATAAAGAATTATTTGCTACTGAATTAATTGTAGCGCCAGAATGCTACTATAGATATGCTCAATCTTTAAAATCAATAAAGGAGTATGAAAAGGCTGATGAAATGATGGCAAAATTCAATAAAGAGAACGGTAACGATTTAAGAGCAAAACTAGCCAATACTCAAAAAGATTATCTAGAAGTTATTAAGAAGAATTCGGGTAGATATGTTATTGAAAATGCTGGAATCAATTCTAAATATTCTGATTATGGAAGTACGTATTACAAAGGTAATTTAGTTTTTACTTCAGCTCGTGATACTGGAAGTTTTGTAAAACGTATGGATCCTTGGACAGGTGAGGGTTTTACTAATTTATATGAATCAACTATAGACTCAGATGGAGCATTGACAAATGTGCGAAGAGCATTTAATAAGCTGAAAACCAAGTTTCATGAATCGACACCTGTTTTTACTAAGGATGGCAAAACAGTTTATTTTACTCGAAATAATTACAATGATGGTAAAAGAGGAAAAGATGCCAAAGAAACTACTTTGCTGAAAATTTATAAGGCGACTTTAAATGGTGAAAAATGGGAAGATATAATTGAATTACCCTTTAATAGTAATGATTACAGCTTAGCGCATCCTGCATTAAGCTTTGACGAAAAGACCTTGTATTTTGCTTCAGATATGCCCGGAACTATAGGACAATCAGATATTTATAAAGTAACTATAAATGATGATGGAACTTATGGGACTCCAGAAAATTTAGGGAAAGGAATTAATACAGAAGGGAGAGAAACGTTTCCTTTTATAACTGAAAAAAATGAGCTTTATTTTGCTTCTGATGGACATCCTGGTTTAGGAGGAATGGATGTTTTTGTTTCTAAAGCAAGACAAGATGGTAGTTTTAAAGAGGTGCTAAATGTAGGTGAACCGTTAAATAGTTCTAAAGACGATTTTGGTTTATTGTTTAATACCAATACTAAAATAGGTTATGTTACCTCAAACAGAGATGGTGGTGTAGGAGGAGATGATATTTATAAGGTTAAGGAAAACAGACCAATTGAGTATCCATGTGAACAATTTTTAGGAGGTACAGTAGCTGATGTAGAGACTCACGAATTTATTTCAGGTGCAAAAGTAAGTTTGTTTGATAGTAGCTATAAAACCTTGAAAACTGTAATAACAAATGCTAAAGGAGAATTTGATTTTGGAGAAGTGGATTGTGAAGCTAAATATTATATCAAAACAGAAAAAAAAGCTTACAATACTGATGAAATTTCAACTACAATAGCTGATAATACTGGTAAGACAATAGTTCCAATTACAATTGAAAAGACACTTAAGAAAGTAACTGTTGGAGATGATATTGCTAAAGTTTTTGCAATAAAAACCATCTATTTTGATTTAAATAAATTCGATATTCGTCCTGATGCTGCTTTAGAGTTGTCTAAAATATTAGACGTAATGATGCAAAATCCAACGATTAAAATTGATATCCGTTCACATACTGATAGTAGAAATACAGCAGCGTATAATTTGAAACTTTCTGATAAAAGAGCAGCTTCAACTAAAGAATGGTTAATTCAAAACGGAGTAGATAAATCACGTTTGACTGCTAAAGGCTATGGCGAATCACAATTAGTAAATAAATGTGCTGATGGTGTAGAATGTACCGAAGAAGAGCATCAAGCTAATAGACGAAGTGAGTTTGTAATTGTTTCTATAAAATAAAAATAACTAGTTAGTAGGTTAGTTTTTATCGTTACCCTATATAACGGGGGTTAAAGTAGGGTAACACTTTAAATACACTAATTGACCATTTAGGTGGTTGATTAGTGTTTTTTTATAGAAAAACATTAAATATTTCTGGCCAATTTAAATTCGATTTTATTTCAGAAAGTCCTTTGTAGTTGTTTATTTCATCTAGATTTTTGATAGTAAAAAGGTCTTGTTCTGTATAAGGGACAAGGCCTTCTTTTTTAAATTTTTTAGCTAGGTATTCTTGTTCGTATTGTCCTGGAGTAGGAATGAAAAATGCTTTTTTATTCAGTTTAGATAAATCCATAATCGAGGTGTATCCTGAGCGACAAATAATAGTATCACTTTCATTTAAAGCTTGCTCTAGTTGACGACTGTGCATGAAATTATAAAAAGTAACATTATCTATTTGTTCTTTTTTTTGTTCTTTTTCTATAATTCCCTTTATAAAAAGTACATTGCCATTATAAAGAGTAATCTCTTTTTTTAGCTTTTCTTCTAATAATCCTCGCTGTGGTTCAGGTCCAGAGAGAATAATCATTAAGTCGTATTTTGTTTCCAAATTTTTAGGCTGCATTCGGCTTAGTGGTCCAATGTATTTGATGTTTAAATCAGGATTTTTTATGTGGCTTAATTCACCTGCTAAATTAGGGGTGTCGATAGTATCTGGAACCCAACATTCGGTGTATTTTTTTATGATATTTTGATGTAAAAGACTTGTTAGCCAAGTGGTATTTCCTGTCATCACATTAAGCTGATGTGTGATAAATACCGATGGTACTTTTTTGCTATAGATACCAAGTCTATTGTCGGAAATAATGCCGTCAATATCATATTTTTTAATCCATTTTTTGACCATTTTTTTTTCTTCTAAAATGGCTTCAATCATTCGAGGACAATTTTTGAGCAGTTTCCATTTGAAATATTTTCCATTTTTTGCATATTCTATTTCGTAGGAAGGTAGTTCCAGGAATTTTAAATACGGAAATTCTTTTTTTAATAAATCCAAAGCAATTCCGTCTGAAGCAATAATTGGAATATGATTATTGTCTTGTAAGGCTTTTATAATAGGGATACAACGCGTGGCATGACCTAAGCCCCAATTTAATGGAGTAACTAAAATGGTTTTACTAGGGGTATTTAAATTCATTGTTTTAATCATTTTAAATATAAAAATAGTTAAACAAAGTTTTTATCCACAGGCTTATGAATTATCAAACTATTAAGTTATTATTTCCTAATGTAATAATTAAAAGTGGAATTGGTTTTTTAATAAAAAAAAGACACTGAAGTTTATTGGTAAACAACAGTGTCTTTAAAAGAATATATTTTGAAAAAAGCTTAGCTTTCTTTAGTTACAATTTGCATGGTTTCTGTACCCAATTGTTTTAGAAGTACTGTTTTTCCTTCCACGACTGTTTGAGCAGCTGTTTCGTTAAAATGTCTAATAGTGTATAGTGTAACATTTTCGTTATAACCCACTTTGAATTTTTTAGACAAAATAGCTAATAAGTCTTTAAAATTACCAAACTTATCTTCAACACAAACAGAAAAACTAATAGCCGAGTTTTGAATTAAGTTTACTTTGATTTTAAATTCGTGGAATAAGGCAAAAATTTCACTGATGTTTTCCTCCATGATGAATGAAAAATCAATGGAAGAAAGCGAAATTAATAATTGTTCTCTTTTTACAATAAAACAAGGCATGAAAGGCTCTAAAGTTGATCCTTTGCTTACCACAGTTCCTTTCAATAAAGGATTAATAAATGATTTTACGTGTAAAGGAATTTCCTTTTTTTGTAACGGTTGTAATGTTTTTGGATGAATAACTGTAGCTCCGTAAAAAGCCAATTCAATTGCTTCTCTATAAGATATTTGATTTAACAAACTCGCATTTTCAAAATACCTTGGATCGGCATTCATGACTCCAGGTACATCTTTCCAGATAGTTACGCTTTCGGCATTTAAGCAATAAGCAAAAATGGCAGCAGTATAATCAGAACCTTCGCGACCTAAAGTTGTTGTGAAATTATTTTCGTCAGAACCTAAGAAACCTTGGGTAATGTTTAATTTTTTTGATTTAAAATTACTAGAAATATTCCTTTGAGTCAATTCCCAATCGACTTCTGCATCTCTGTAATTTGCATTTGTTTTAATATAATTACGAACATCAATCCACTCTGTATTAATGCCCATAAAGCTCATAAAACGGCTCAAGATTGTAGTCGAAATTAATTCACCAAAACTTACAATTTGATCGTAAACAAAGTTGTAATTTGGTGATTTATTATGTGATAGGAAATATTCTAAATCAGAAAAAAGAGTGCTTACCGCTTCAAATACTTCGTGTTTATCGTCTTCGAATAAATCCAATAGAATTTGATTGTGGTATTTTTTTATTTCCTGTACTGATGCTCCAAGCTCAGCTGATTTTTCAAAATAATTTTTGATTACCAATTCCAGTGCATTAGTAGTTTTTCCCATTGCAGAAACTACTAATAATACATCTTCGTAACCTGCTTTTTGCAAAACGTCATACACGTTTCTTATTCCAGCGGCATCTTTTACAGAAGCTCCACCAAATTTGAATACTTTCATTTTAAATTTAGATTTCAGACTTCAAATTTCAGATTTATCACTGAAAATTTTAAAGTCGTTATTTATTATATTTTTCTTGTTTCTAATTTTTGTTTTTTGGAAGTTAAAGAAATCCACAAATTTCCACTTTCGTCTCCCTCACTTTTTGTGAAGGCTGGGGTGAGGATTTTTACTTCAATTTATTCTTAATGAAATCAGCAATTCCTGCTTCATCCATTTGAGCAACATGCCATTCTTTTAATACTTTAGCACCTGTTTTTTCGTAAAAATCAATTGCTGGAGTATTCCAGTCTAGTACGTTCCAATCGATTCTTTTTACTTGGTCTCTTTGAGCTTGTTTGATAATTTCAGAATACAATGCATAACCCACTCCTGTACCTCGCATCTTGTTTTTTACTACTAAATCTTCTAGATGGATGATTTTTCCTTTCCAAGTAGAATAACGATAGTAATAAAAGGCAATACCCACAATTTCTTTTTCACTATTTCCTGATTCAGCATCTATTTCGGCAACAAAAACATGAAATAAAGGTTGGGTTCCAAAACCATCTCTTATCAGGTCTTCCGCGGTTATTTTGACAGCATCTGGCTCCTTTTCAAAATCAGCTAATTCTTGAATTAAGCTAAGAACAGCCTTCATATCTTCTTTTTTACCGATTCTAATATTCATAAATTCGTATTATTAGGGTTTAAAATTAAACAATAAAGCCTTTAGGGATTCTATTAGCCTGCAAATCTTTAGCAAATATACAATACTGCTAAACTAAGTAAGTTTTATTGAGCCATTATCACAAAAAAAACGATATTTGTGACTTCAAATTAAAATTCAATCGATTTCGTAATGAAAGAAAGTGCTAGAACCTTAGGAGAATTTATTATTGAAAACCAAAAAGCATTTCAATATTCTTCAGGAGAATTATCTCGAATAATTAATTCAATTAGATTAGCTGCAAAAGTAGTTAGCTATAAAGTAAACAAAGCAGGTCTGGTAGATATTACAGGAGCTGCGGGTGAAACCAATATTCAAGGAGAAGACCAACAAAAGTTAGATGTTTATGCTAATGAAGTTTTTATTCAAACATTAAAAAATCGTGAAATTGTTTGCGGAATTGCATCTGAAGAAAATGATGAATTTATCACTATAGAAGGAAATGATAAAAGCCATAAGAACAAGTATGTTGTTTTAATGGACCCTTTAGATGGTTCATCTAATATTGATGTCAATGTTTCGGTAGGAACTGTTTTTTCGGTTTACAGAAGAATCACACCAGTGGGAACTCCTGTTACTCTTGAAGATTTTTTACAACCTGGAACCATGCAAGTGGCTGCAGGATATGTAATTTATGGAACATCAACCATGTTGGTTTATACAACGGGTCATGGAGTAAATGGATTTACATTAAACCCTGCAATAGGTACTTTCTATCTATCTCATCCTAATATGAAATTCTCTGAAGACGGTCATATTTATTCTATTAACGAAGGGAATTATATTCAGTTTCCTCAAGGAGTTAAGGATTATATTAAATATTGTCAATCTGAAGAAGAAGATAGACCTTATACGTCCAGATATATTGGTAGTTTAGTTTCGGATATCCATAGAAACATGATAAAAGGAGGAATTTATATTTATCCGACAAGTTCTAAAGCACCCAAAGGGAAATTAAGATTATTGTATGAATGTAATCCAATGGCCTTTATTGTTGAACAAGCTGGAGGGAAAGCTTCTGACGGTTTTAAAAGAATAATGGAAATTAAACCAACAGAATTGCATGAACGTGTGCCTTTTTTCTGTGGAAGTTATAATATGGTAGCTAAGGCAGAAGAATTTATGCTTAAGGCAAGTAAATAGTAGAAATTACACAAAACAAAAAAGCTCTTGAATTAATATCAAGAGCTTTTTTTATACTATTTAAAAAGTAAAGATTACTTGTGCATGTTTTGCATTTCGTAAGCAAAAGTATCAAAATCAACTTTTTTATCTACTAAAGATAATGCTTTTGCTATAATGTAATTAACGTTGCTAGGTGTGAAACCCAAACCAACAGCAATTTTCTTTAAAATCACTTCTTGTTTGTCACCTAATTGATGATCAACATGAACCATTCTGGCTAAATCGTATAAACGCTCTATTCTTTGAGAATATAAATAAGGTGGGTTAATCGGATGGATTGATGGGTTTTCTAAAATTTCTTCATACTCTGAAGCTGAAATTTCAAGTTTCGTAGCTAGTTTGTCTAAGAAGCTCTTTTCTTCATTAGATACAATACCATCAGCTAGAGCAATGCGAACAATCGCAGAAAAATGTCCCTTATTTCTTTGTTTAAATTCGCTATCAAATAAATCTGAAAATGACATAATTATTTTGTTTTTTTATTCGGCAAATATAATTTAATTTTTAAATTATTAATTTTCTTTTAAATTTAATTTAACGAGAAATCTCATTTGGGTTAAAATTATTCTAAGGAATTGATAGATTGAATTGAGGAGTTTCAAAATTAATCGTAAGTTTACAAACCCTTTATCAATTAACTAGTGTCTATGATGTCCCAATTTTTAATCTACTTTCAATTAGGATTAAAACATATTTTAAATATCTATTCCTACGATCATATTTTGTTTTTAATTGCATTGGCAATTCCACTTTCTTTTAAAGATTGGAAACGAGTTTTGGTTTTAATCACCACATTTACCATTGGACATACTATTGCTTTATTGTTGTCGCTTTACGGAATTATTGCGGTGAAAGTAACTGTCGTCGAATTGTTAATCCCAATTACAATTTTGATTGTAGCCTTGTTTCATCTTTTTACCGCAGGAAAATCGGGCAAAAAAGAAAGTATTAATTTGGTTTTCTTTATTACGCTTTTCTTCGGAATTATACATGGATTAGGATATTCAAATTACTTTAAATCCATTCATCACGGAGCATCAACTTCTAAGTTGTTAGCTGTTTTCGAATTTGCATTAGGTATTGAAGTGGCTCAATTAGTTGTAATTCTGGTTGTTTTAATTTTAGCTTATATTGTTCAAACAGTTTTTAGATTTTCTAAAAGAGATTGGACTTTGGTTATGTCAGCATTTATTATTGGAGTAGTTTTGCCAATTATTATAGGGAATAAAATTTGGTTACGATAAATATGGAAGAAAGAAAATTAAATAAATACGATAAAGCTTATTTACGCATTGCTAAGGAATGGGGACTTTTGTCCTACTGCAAGCGCAAACAAGTAGGTGCTATTATTGTAAAAGACCGAATGATTATTTCTGATGGTTATAACGGAACGCCTTCGGGTTTTGATAATTGCTGCGAAGACGATGAAGGTTTAACAAGATGGGATGTTTTACATGCTGAAGCAAATGCAATTCTGAAAGTAGCGCGATCTACTCAGTCTTGTGAGGGAGCGACGCTTTATATCACGCTTTCGCCTTGCAAAGAATGCAGTAAATTAATTCATCAATCAGGAATTAAAAGAGTAGTGTATCAAAACGGATATCGCGATGATTCGGGAATTAAGTTTTTGAAAAAAGCAGGTGTAATTGTAGATCATATTCCAGAATTGGAGGACTAAAGTGAAAATAAATTTTAAATACATACCCATTTATATTGCTATCATTCTTTCGATAGGGATATTTATTGGCGGATTCTTAAATTTTTCGAGTCGAAATCAATTTTCGACGGCTACTAATTCGAAAGCGAAACTCAATAAATTAATAGATTTTATTAATAATGAGTATGTTGATGAACTCGACACCGATTCTATTGTTGATAAAACGGTAGATAATATTTTATCGCAGTTGGATCCACATTCGGTTTACATTCCGCCAAGTGAACAAGCCGAAGTAGCTGAAAATATGAAAGGCGACTTTGTGGGTATTGGAGTTCGTTTTTATGTGTTTAAAGATACGGTTGCTATTATTGAACCCATAGAAAATGGCCCTTCGGCAAAAGTAGGAATTAAAGCAGGAGACCGAATTTTGTATGCTGATGGCACAAAATTATTTGGGCGCAAATTACCAACAGATTCTTTATTTACAAAACTCAAAGGTCAGGAAGGTTCTCAAGTGGTTCTTACTGTCTATAGAAAATCTGAAAATAAAAAATTAAAGTTTACTGTCAAACGCGGTGTTGTTCCGATAAAAAGTGTCGATGTTGGTTTGATGTTGAATCCAACTACAGCTTATATTAAAATCAATCGTTTTGCCGAAACAACCTATGAAGAATTTAAATCCAATTTGATTCGCTTGAAAAAAGAAGGGGCTAAAACGCTTGTGATTGATCTTCGAGATAATGGTGGCGGTTATATGGAAGAGGCAATTGATATTGCAGATGAATTGCTGTCGAATAAAAAGCTGATTGTTTTTACCAAAAACAAAAAAGGTAGGGTTGATAAAACTTTTGCGACTAAAAAAGGTGATTTTGAAACTGGGAAATTATTTATTTTAATCAATGAAAATTCAGCTTCTGCTAGTGAAATTCTAGCAGGAGCAGTTCAAGATAATGACAGAGGAACTATTGTGGGGCGTCGTTCTTTTGGGAAAGGATTGGTGCAGCGCGAAATGGATTTTGATGATGGGTCAGCGGTACGATTAACTGTGGCTCGTTATTATACGCCAACAGGAAGATCAATTCAAAAACCTTATGTAAAAGGAACGGAACTGTATTTTAAAGAATCGGAATTGCGTTTTAAAAATGGTGAAATGTATGAAAAAGACAGTATAAAAGTGGCTGATAGTTTAAAGTTTAAAACGCCAAAAGGTAAAATTGTGTACGGCGGCGGCGGAATTGTTCCGGATGTTTTTGTGCCACTCGAATTTGAAAATGCCGA
>WSSedL1CaDRAFT_10000289_pt1 | contig 35288 bp, 16 predicted proteins | sample WetSurSL1Cattail_FD_9464 | JGI IMG/M metagenome (IMG submission 9464)
CATACGTAAATAATTTTAAGTTTAAGGTCGTATGGAACCTCCATAATAAATTTACATACGCTGTTTGTGTTTGCAAAACATGGAGGTTTCATAAGTTAATTTTTAATTAGTGAATTGTAATCTTTGATAAGTAAAAATTGGTAAGGAGTTGTTTCCAGCTTTATCAAAAAGTATAAAGGCTTTTGATTGCATTTAACCAGAAGCCTTTATTTTACTTACCCTTATTTTGAAACCAATGTTGTGATACTTTTTGCAGGAAGTGTAATTCCAATACTTGTACCGGATATTGCAGGACTGTCAGATGCAAGATTTGACGAACTTGTTGTTTTATAGCGGTTGAAACCGGTAACTGTTATACCACTCCAGCTAAATGACTGATATGTATCGGATGAGTTTTGATTAATGGCTACAATTACTAATTTTGAGCCACTCTTATATGCCGTTACATATATACCTGTAGCAGGGTTAGCTGTACAGGATATTTTTTGGTCTCCTGGGCGTATATATCTTGCATATTGAGCCATTACATAACCAAGCTTTGTTATGTTGCTGCTTTCATCAATTGGTCCGTAGCTTCTGCGTATATACCAATATATATAAGCTGTCCATCCGACGTTCATACAGTCGTGAATTTCCTTTGCAGCATTCATTGCATTCGTCCAGTCATTACCGCTAACGGTTGAACTTGTATAGTGTTCGGTCATCCAAACTGATTTACCAATACTTCCTAAATTATAAGGAGTTTTACCATAGATATGCCCGCAAACAAAACTTGTTTTTGATTTGGCGGTAGCATTGCTAAGATAAGTGTTAATAAAGGTTTGATCCATATTAAATGGTTCAGGTGCCATAATGGGTGCACCGCAATTACTTCCCTGTGCAGCAACAAAATTGGCTATTTCTGTCGCTGTTCCGTGCATCCAACCGGAAGATAGATAATTAGGCTCGTTCCACGGGCTGATTGCAGTAACTCCGCCTACAGCAGTGTTGTATGCTTTTAAGTGAGCAGCATAGGCAGCATAAGAGCTGGTTTTCAGATAAAGATTACTCATCATCGATGATGGAGCATTCCAAGCTGTAGCAACTACTTTAGCTCCAAAACTTTTAGCTGCATCAATGGTACCTTTTTCTCTGGCAAAGTTGGCGCTGTTGTCCGGAACCATAACGCGAAGTATGCTCATTCCAATACCATTGCTTGTTGAAAAGGCTTTAGTCCTTTGATCACTTGTTAAATCAGCAATCCAAGTTATAATACTCGCTCCTCCAAAACCTTGTATAGTTTGTTGTACTGTACCGGCATTAATAGTTGCCGCAGCTTTTAACTGATTTTGTGTACCTTCCGGGGAATTTTGCTCTTTAGAACAACCCCAAAGCATAAATGCAGCTGCAACAGATGCAGCAATTAGTTGTTTTTTCATGTTACGTTTAGTTAATTAGTTATTGTTAATGAATCAAAGGAAAACAAAGTAGCACGAGATGACTATAACAAATGATACTTTGACTATAACAAATGATGAATGATAGCTCTTTACTCTTAACCAAATACTTGTAACACCGATTTTCAAAAAAAAAGGGTGCCACTTAAAAGTAGCGCCCTTAATTAAAAATAATAAGTCCTATTAATTACTAGTATCCAGGGTTTTGATAAGCAGCTTTTTCTTCTGCAGTCTCATCCATATTATCAAGTTGACTTTGTGGAATAGGGCGCAGATAGTGAGTAGGCAGAATGGTACGAGTATAAACTTTCGGAGTATGATCACCAATTTTATCACCACATATTGTATAAGTGGTTGCAACATCATTCCATTTTTGTGTCCGTACCAAATCAAACCAACGATAGCCTTCTCCATAAAATTCGCGGGAACGTTCAGCTAAAATATAGTTAATATCTATTGTTGCAGGTGTAGCCGCAATCATAGCAGCGCTATTGTCAGCCACCTGTGCAACATTGCCGTTGTTATTCCAACGCCATTTTCCAGCACGTGCACGAATAACATTAATTAAATCATAAGCGGTTTTGCCGGCTTGCGTTGTTGCACCCTTTACAGCAGCTTCAGCTGCAATAAAGTAAAATTCAGAGAATTTGGCACAAACGAAAGGACGCGTATTACCAGCATTGGGTTGTCCCAAGCCGGTGCCATTATCGGTACGATAGGTACCTATCTTCCAAAGATTCGGATATACAATCCTACTTATGCCACTTGGCGCAACCACATAATCAGATCTTCCTGGTAATAAGCCTGCTCCAATACCACTCTTACATACAGAATTAGAATAATCAATAGTTCCTGCGGGATCTGTATCAAGGAAACTCAGAATCGGTTCTCCTGGGAGAATTGGCATATTGGGATCGCTTGTACAATAAACTTTTGGATAATTAACGCCATTTTTTGGCCAATTACCTCGAAAAACAGTTTGAAAGGTGCCATCATAACGGGAGTCATTAGTTTTGTCAGCAAAGGTATTTGTAAATACGCCAATTGGCGGAGCCATACGTACCCATGGACGACCATAACCCTGTAACGCTATACGAGCAACTGAATTTGCCGTTGTATCTTTAACGTTACCAGCACCGTCTTTAATCCCCCAGTAATTTTTAGAACTTACAATGTTTGGGTAAGAAAATGTTAATGCCCATACTGAAGTGTTGTCTGCATCACCAGAAGCATAAGTAAGACTTGAGTTATTATATAATTGGCTTGTTTGCGTGTGATCACCATACAACATGCACTCTTTGTTACGATCGTTTGAACCCACGTTTACATCATAAAATGTAGGCTGTAAAGCGTAATTAGAACCTGCATTGGATATACCAGCGACTGCAATGTCATATGCTGACTGGTAATACCAATTTGCATCATGTCCATTAGGGTCAGTGCGGTCGCACGCCGGATATGTAGGAATGTTATTTGGATTTTCCAACCACCAACCGTAGGTCAGGTAAGCTTTCGACAAAAAAAGACGAGCAACTGTTTTAGTTACCGTACCGGTTAAACGAGTTGCATTTGGCAGATCATTGACTGCTTTGATCAAATCGGGGAATATTACCTTGGTATATACCTCAGGTACAGTGTTACGCTTGGAAGTTCTCACGGTTGAAGTGTTGAACTTCAGTTCACCGGAACCCATATCCAAAGGTACACCACCAAAGGTTTGCACCAGTAAAAAATAGTCAAACGCTCTGAAAAACCTTGCTTCAGCCAATAGCGATGAGTCTATTTTAGCAATGGTACCATTTTCAATAACACCATTGGCTGTATTGATGTTGGGGAAGGTATTAAACCATATACCCCCTGCATCATTACCATTGCTGCCAGAAAGATTACCGTTGTTGGAAAAATCCATAACTGCAAAGCTAGAACCAGGTCCTCCACTCGCACCCCATGTTGCCTCATCAGTACCAGTTAACGAAGCATTGAAAATACCCATATTTCCGTAAATAGTGCGCAAGTGTGCGTACATAGAAGTTAATCCGCCCATAACACCATTTGTAGTTTTGAAATAATCAGGTGTAAAGATGGCTCGTGGTTGTTCGTCCAAAATTTTGGAGCAACCCATCAGGAACAAAGTTAGCATCAATGTTCCTATAGTTTTTATATGATTTCGTTTCATTGATTATCCTTTTAAAATGTTAAATTAATGCCAAACAAGTAGTTACGAGTCGTAGGTGTGTTAGTACCTATAGTCAAAAGTCGTCTCAGGTTGTAAGAATATGGTACAGCAGCATTCTGATTGGCGTATGAGTTGGTTTCCGGATCCATACCAGAAATGTTTTTGTATTGTGAGAAAAATACAAAAGGGTTCTGAACAGTAGCATAAACTCTTAACTTCTCAATACCTAAACCCTTAATTAATTTGACTGGTATAGTGTATCCAAGTGTAATAGTACGAATCTTCATATATGTTCCATTGAAGTAACTCAGAGTACTTTCATATTTTGGATTGTCGAGACCAGACATCGGCTTTGGCCAATTTGCATTAGTATTAGTGGGCGTCCAGTAATCTACTTTTACGTTGTTACCCGATCTGGTATTCAAATTATTGAGGTAACCTGCTGATCCGTAAAGCTGACTAATAAGAACACCACCATTTTGGAAACCGCCTACAACGCTTAGTTCCAATCCTTTATAGCCGACGCGGGTGTTGAAACCACCTTGAAATTTTGCATCCATATCCGTAACTTCCCTGTCATCAGACCCAATTTGTCTTACGGGTGCACCATTGGAATCGTATTCTCCGTCATATTTCACTTTAATCATACCAACATTTCCTCCTGGCTCCAAAATATTCATATATGGGTCACCTTCCTGCCATATTCCGTTATACTTATAATCGAAAATAACATTAATAGAGCGACCTACGAACCACCAGTTACCTTCATCTTTTTGTTGTCCTGAATTAAGAGCTATCAGTTTGTTACGGTTAGCGTAAATATTGGCGCCAACTTCCCATGATAATCCATTAAGGTTCTCTATGATCACAGCGTTGAGCGAAAATTCAACCCCTTTATTTTGTGTTTTGCCTATATTGGCAGTGTAACTATTCACTCCAGATGAAGCTGGTAAACCAACATCAAGCAAAACATTATCAGTGTTCATAACGTAATATTCTGCGCTACCGGTTAATCTATTCTTAAACAGGGAGAAATCAACAGCATAGTTCCACGTTTTAGAATATTCCCAACCCAAATTAGCATTAGGTAATTTGGTTACATAGTAACCGGTTAGGTACGTAGCATCTCCAAAATTATATGGGCGTGTGCTTAAAAGTCCAAGCGTGCTGTATGGATCAATCGATTGATTGGAGGTTTCTCCGTAACCCACACGCAGTTTCAAATTAGAAATCATATCAATATTCTTCATAAACGATTCTTCTTTGAGATTCCATCCTACAGATATGGCAGGATATGAATGCCACTTATGACCTGGAGCTAATCTTGAGGAACCATCAGCACGGAAAGTGGCACTGAGCATGTATCGGTCGTTAAAAGAGTACATTATACGTCCCATCCAAGATGACAAGCCGGCTAAAGTATAAGCCTGTTGTCCAGGGTCAACTGTAGGAGTTACATCTGTGCGCCCCATATTATAAAACTGGAAAGCATCGCTGGTAATACCTTGTGCCGTAATTTGTGATTTAAAGTACTGTTGTTGTTCAGCAGAGTACATTCCTACAAAATTAATTTTATGTTTACCTGCAAACGTGCGGTCGTAGGTAATCAGGTTTTCAGCTGTCCAATGAAGAGTATGCTCGTTTCTTGAAGTAGCAGAAGAAGGATTCAAAGGATTTCCGCTGAATACACCCTGTCCTACGTAATTACCATAGTTACTTTGACGATAATCCAAACCAAGGTTAATGCGATACTTTAAGCCATCTATTCCGGGGATTTTCACTTCACCGAACAAAGAGTTATAGGTACCATAAGCCCGGGTTTGATCAATATATTTATCGCCTAAGGCTTCTAAAGATTCCTTGGTAGACACCCACTGAGCTCCAGAGGTATTTTGCATAAAGGTTTTCTTCAACGTTCCGTCTGCTTTATATGGGTTGACAATAGGAGAAGCGCCAATTGCGCTACCCACTGCACCAAGGCTGTAGCCATTGGCGATTGAGTAATCATTCGCAGTACTAAAACCAACGTGTACTAATTTACCAATTTCCTGATCAACTGAACCACGCACATTATAACGGGTGTAATTCTGCAAGGGTACAACCGCTTCATCGCGATAGTAACCTGCCCCGAAACTATAGCTGCCCTTTTCAGAACCACCCGAAACACTTAGCGCGTGGTTTGTAACCGTTCCGGTTTTGTATAACAGATCTTGCCAATTAGTGTTTACAGTGGTGTCTTCATCAATTGTATTTTTAAACGTGGTGTTTTTTCTGAGTGCTGTAAACTCAGGACCACTCATCATAGGGTATTGTGCAAAAACCTTTTTAACTCCATAATATCCATCGTAGGTAATATGTGCCTTTTGCCCCTTTGAGCCCTTGTTGGTGGTTACCAGTATTACTCCGTTAGCGCCTCGTGAACCATAAATTGCGGTAGCCGAAGCATCCTTCAAAATATCAAGACTTTTAATATCGGAAGGGTTAAGGTCACTGATAGACCCTGAGAAGGGTATACCATCAAGGACCACTAACGGGTTGTTGTCAGCATTAAGCGAGCGCTGACCACGGATACGGATCTGCAAAGCTGCTCCTGGCTTAGTATCAGATGATGCAAGGTCAACACCAGCTACTCGTCCTTGAATAGCCTGTGTAATGTTAGATCCCGGCATTTCCTTAATTACATCCGATTTCACTGAAGCAACGGAGCCGGTTACAGATTCTTTCCGCTGCGCACCATATCCTATTACTACAACTTCATCCAGTTTTTTAATATCAGGAGAAAGCTTGACATTCATATTTGTTTGACCGGCAGTTGGAATTTGTTCTGTAACATATCCAACAAAAGAAAATATAAGTACTGAGTTTTCATTGGGTACCTGAATGCTAAATTTTCCTTCAGCATCGGATATTACACCAATAGTAGTTCCTTCAACCAGAACATTAACTCCCGGCATGGTTTCCCCAGTGGACCCATCCGTAATAGTTCCTATAATTTTCTGTTGCTGAGCAACTATCGGAATCATCAAATTAAATGCAATTAACATTATCATCAACTTTCGAAATAGAAAGTTATGACACAGCCATTTTTTAAGTTTGTCTTGTTTCATAAAATAAGATTTTAATTAATAGTGTTTTAACTAATAGTGTTAGTTTGAAGAACCAAATAGTCCTCTCGTGTTAAATTGAAAATTTGTTAAATTTAAAATAAATCTCATATATTCTTATAATAAATCTTACATATTCTATCAAAATTCTTTCATAAAACTAATTCGAGGTTTTGGAGGAGACATGGTAGGCCGATTTAAGAAGTGACCAAGGGACAAAAGCTTTTTCAACTTTCAGTTGTATAGGATTAAGCATACTTCGTATAAAGCTACTTGACAATAGCGCCAACTTTGCCAGGGAAAAAATCAATGCTGATGCAATGGATGAAGCATATGGTTTAATATAATTATAGTTAATGTTTGACAAAGAAAAACAATGGAGCACGAGATGAATATAACTTATGATACTTTGGGTATAACAAATGTTGCACATAGCTATAAATTACTCATTAATAAATACATGCAATGCCATTTTTAGTTTTTTCTAAGATTTCTTAGAGAGAAACTCGGAGGGTATTTTTCCAAATTGTTCTTTAAAACACTTAGTGAAATATGCCGGAGAGGTGAATCCAACTTTATAGGAAATTTCGGATATATTGTAATTGCCTGATTCTAAATATTTTATTGACATTTTCAAACGCATGGTTCTTATAAATTCAGTAGCGCTCTGACCCGTTAATCCTTTTATTTTCCGATAAACATTACTGCGGTTCATGGTTAGGTGAGCAGCCAAACCTTCAACACTAATATCCTCATTTTCTATGTTTATATTAATGTACTCCAGGGTCTGTTCAATAAATTTTTGATCGTATTTGTTTGAAGTTATTTCTTTGGGGAGTAAATATACATCCTGACTGAATCGTTGAAATAGCTTCCGGCGTGTTTCGATTAGGTTTTTGATTGTTGCTTTTAAATGTATAACATTAAAGGGCTTGGTTATATAGGCATCGGCTCCTGTTTCAATGCCTTCAATCTGGTTTTCAATGGTGCTTTTTGATGTTAATAAAATTACAGGTATGTGACTTGTTGTTATATCCCCCTTTACCCTTTTGCAGAATTCGGTACCCGACAATTTGGGCATGATTATATCGCTTAAGATTAAATCAGGATTTTTTTCTACAGCTAACATCAACCCCATTTCGCCGTCGGAAGCTTCTATAGCATGATATTCTTCATTTAATATGGAGGCCAGATATGACCTGAGGTCAGCATTGTCTTCTACAATAAGGATTTCGGATAATTTGTGAGTATTTTCACTATCAGACTTTTTAACGGGAACTGTCAAATTGCAAATACCGGGTTCGTTGGATCCAGATTCCTTAATAATATCCGTCTGTTCAAAATGTTCATTTCCGAGAATCAGAGCAACTGTAAAACAAGTCTCATGATTAATTTTGCTGGTTACAGAAATTGTCCCGCGATGCAAATCGATAATATTTTTAACCAATGCTAATCCAATTCCGGTTCCCATATAACTATTTGTTTCATTATCAGGGATTTGATAAAACCGGTCAAAAATTTTATCGATGTATTGAGGCAATATGCCCTGACCACTATTAATAATATCAATGCTTACAACATTCGAATTTGACGGAATAGACATCCGTAACATAATAGATCCATTCTCAGGGGTGTATTTGAATGCATTAGACAATAAATTTGTAAATACTTTCTCAAGTTTGTTTTTATCTGCCCAAATCAATAAACTTTGGGGTATGGATTCAAATGAATATTTTATTTGTTTCTGTCTGGCTTCGTCGGTAAATAGATAAAAAACCTCCTGCGTAAATTTTACAATATCAAATTGTTTTATAAACAGTTTAAGTTTGTTTTCTTCGAACTTCGAAAAGTCCATTAACTCATTTACTAACCGGAACAACCTTTTGGTATTTTTAAAAACAAGCGAAAGCTGTTGTTTTAAATTACCTGAAACATTTCCTGATGTAACGATTTGTTCTAAAGGGCTAATTATTAGTGTTAAAGGAGTGCGAAGTTCATGTGAAACATTGGTGAAAAATTGTATTTTGAGCTTGTTTAATTCTTCCTCGTGTTCCCGCTGAATTTTCTCATATTTTAACCTGTGGGCCTGCTCTGTTTTTATCTTCCAGAGTTTCAGGAAGCTAAATAACAATAGTCCGAAAATAAGGCTGTACAGTAGATAAGCCCATATTGTTTTCCAGAATGGAGGTAAAACGGTTATTTCCAATACAGAAGGTACTTTATTCCAGATACCATCATTGTTCGAGCCCATTACCTTGAAAGCATAGGTTCCGGCATCAAGATTAGTATAAGTAGCCGTATGCTGTGTACCTGAGTTAACCCAGGTTTTATCAAATCCTTCAAGCATATATTTGTATTGGTTTTTTGCAGACCTGGTATAGTTTATCGCCACAAATTCAATAGTAAAAGAACTTTGCTTGTAGGTTAGTGTAATTTTCTTTAATTCGGAAATATTTTTCTGAAGAGGGGAATTTTTCGCTCCGATTTTTATTGGGTCGCTTGAAATTTTAAAATCTGTGATGTATACCGAAGGAATTCTTGTATTGTGTTTAATGCTATCCGGGCAAAACATATTAAAACCGCTGGGGCCGCCAAAAACCAAGCTGCCGGAAGACATCTTTAAACACGCTCCCATACTGAATTCGTTAGAATTTAATCCATCTTCTTTTGTAAAGTTTTTAAATGTCAATTTGGAGGGATTGAACTCTGAAATTCCCTTATTGGTACCCAACCATAAATTATGATGATCGTCTTCCAGGATACTGTTAATAGAATTATTGGGCAACCCGTTTTGCCTGTTATAGTGGGTAAATGATCCTTTTATAGTAGTCACCAGGTCTAACCCGTTTTCAGTTCCAATCCATATTCGTTTCCTGCTGTCTTCAAATATAGCCTTAACTAACGAACTACTTAAACTTTCGGGGTTTGAAGTATGATGGTATTGGGCAAACGTATAATTACCCGAATTGTCAGGTGTCATACAGATCAACCCAAAATAAGTCCCAATCCATATGTTATTTTGGCTGTCTTCCTTTATGTCGCTGATAAATGAATTAATATTCAAATGTGAATTGGGAATATCATAAATGACAGGTGTAAAATCATCGATTGCATAATTATAACGAAATAAGCCATTACCGGATGTGCCCGCATAGATATTTCCCTTTTTGTCCTGGTACAAGCAATTTATATTACCTTTTACATCCTTTCCTGTTGAGCATTTAAAGTTCCGTATTTTGTTTCCGTGTTTGTCAAATTCATCTATTCCAAAGCCCCATGTGCCTGCCCAAAAATTTCCCTTATTATCAATCAAAAGCGTAACGATGGTATTTGTAGAAAGCTTTTTACCCCCCGGGAAATCTATAAACTGGCGCATCACCGGATTAAAACCAAAGATTCCTCCTCCATCAGTTGCAATCCATATAATGCCGTAATGATCCTGAACAAAACATTTTATATCGTTATTGGTAAGCTTTTTGTTTGTGGAGTTGTTATGCTGAAAAAGTTCGAACTTATCGAAGTTTTCATCAATAATATTAATTCCCTTATTGTAAGTTCCGATCCAAACGATCCCATCCCTATCCTCATAAACTGCCCATATCGAATTACTGATAAGAGCCTTGGGATTTCCATCTTCTGAATAAAAATGATCGATCATGGTATTGGTCTTGCTCAGGTAATTTAGCCCACCATTTTCTGTCCCAATCCATAGATTTCCTTTTCTATCAGGGCAGAGCGAAATAATATTATTGTTGCTTAGGCCATAAGGAGTGTTGTTTTTGACATAATGCTTAAAAGTAAATTTTCCATTAATTTCTACAAGTTTGTTCAATCCTCCTCCATAGGTAGAAATCCACATATCTCCGGAATTGTCAACTTTCAGGGACGTTATTTTATTTTGGCTTAAACTTTCCGGAGTATTCTCATTATTAATTAAGTGAGTGAATTTTTTATGTTGATAGTCGAACAGGTTAAGACCATTCCTGGTGCCAATCCAAAGTCTGTTATACTTGTCCTTTACAATGCCGGTAATAAAATTTGAACTGATTGCATTTTTATCGGATGTTGAACTCATGAATAATGTAACGTTTTTATTTTTTGTATCATACACAATCAATCCATTCCCGGATGTTCCAATCCATAAGAGATCCTGTTCATCAAAGTACAATACAACTCCGGAAAAATTATAGTTACGTAATTGGCTTATGGTTTTAAAATTATCTTTATCACGATTATATAGATTAATCCCGCTTGCTGTTCCTATCCAAATGTTTTTATACTTATCCTCGATGATTGCATTTATATTGTTGTTACTTAAACTATTTGAATCTGAAGGTGAATTTTCGTAATTACGGAAATGGTTACCATCAAATTTGTTTAGTCCATCTTGTGTTCCAAACCACATAAAACCTTTACTGTCCTGAAAAATACATTTAATATGATAATTAGAAAGGCCATCGTGTAATGATTGAAAAGATATTTTCTTTTGGCAATGAGCCCAATTGTTAAATTGAAGCAACAAAACCAATAATAACGACAAATTTTTTAAAGTAGTTTTGCTAGACATACTGTGCGGATAATTGTTCATTATTTAACATAACGGTTTATTTCAAATTTTAGGTTGTCACAAAGTTCTTTATTTATGAGAAAGGAACAATTTAATTTAGATTTAACTGTCACTTTTATAGAGTTCGAAAGTCTAAATGGACCTTCCATGTTAATTTGAAAATTTGTTAATATTAGAAATGTATTCTTAGGAAGACTATAAAAATTCTTACAAATTATAACAAAATTCTAATATAAAACCAATTCTCTGAAATTAAATGTTCTGGAAGTATTGTTTTTTATGAGGAAATAGAAGAAAGGCGTATAAAAAAAATAGGGGGAATACTCACTGGTATTCCCCCTTCTTTTTTATATAATGTCAAAGTAACAATACATAAATAAATGTAATTACTTCTTAACTCTACTTGTAAGCATCATTTTGATCCATCAAATGGTTTTTCAACAACTCATCTGTTGGAATTGGCATATCCATCTTTGCAAGATTGAAATCAAAACTACGGTAAGTGTGCCATGAATCTGTTACCGCAAGATTAGTGCTCGGATAACCAACTCCTTGTGGATAATCATGGATAATGTGATCCTCTATAAATCCAGAACGAATCAAATCCTGAGCAAGACCAAATTCGACATTGCATTCTTTACGACGTTCCGTACCCAAAGCCACCAACCATACCGGAGAAGTAAAACCTTTATCAGCTTTTACCTGGGTATAATAAGTCTTTGCATCAGGTACATTTACTAAAGCATCATTGAAAGGTAGCGGATAGGTAGTAGGTACATGTATAACAACAGTATCTTTCTCCTTATCTCTTTTAGATTCGTAGAATGCAGCTATCTGCTGATAATAGGGAAGATAAGTTGCGGTCAAAGCATCTTTCAAACCAACTTCCAAATTACCGAACGCACGGTTACGAATTTGATTAATATAGCCCCAAGCGGTTGGATCATCTGGGTTCGAACGGAATAAGCATTCCGCATAGTCATATAATACATTCACATAACGTTTATAATAAACCTGTTGAGGGCCCCATTGTGCATTCCAGTCTGCACGGCAAGTACGCCATGTTTTCAAACTCCAGATAGAAGGAGCAGCCTCGCCATTATTGTAATAATGATAATGCGATGTTTTTTCGTCATTTGTAATATTTTGCTGTAAATATGGATTATAGCCATAGTTTGTGGGTGATTTCCAGGCAGGATCAATATTTGATACATTACCTGTAACACCTGATGCATCACGGCGTTTATCGCCTGGTTCATAAGAACCCCACCATTCCCAAGAGAGGTATAGCGAACCCCATCCACCTCGTGCCGGACAAGCAGTAAAATAGGTTAACCAATCATGTGCATCCTTTACATTGCTGCCACCGGTCCATTGGGAACCCTCGTCAAGAACCACTTCCCAAACACTTTCTTTTGTCCAAACAGCGCCCGGATCCCACAATGTGGTGTAAGAAGGATTTAATTCGTATTTGCCGCTCTGAATTACTTGTAATAAAGCGGCGGCGGCTAATGAATAGTTTTCTGTAGCTTGATCAGGAACACGATATGCTTTCCACATATAAGCTTCTCCCAGGTACGAAAGAGCAAAACCTTTCGTACAACGTCCATACTGTCCATCCATTGGATCCCAGCCAAGTTCAGGAACTGCTGCCTTCAAATCGGCAATAATAAAATCCCACATTTCTGTGAATGTTTTCGCACGGGCTTTTTGCGGAGTGTTAGCATAATTTTCGCCAGTTTCCAACAGAGGTACACGACCGAAACATTTTGCCAGCCACATATAAAAGTAAGCACGGAGGCATCTGGCCTGACCATCAAACGAAGTTTTCACGGCATGATTAATACCTGTTCCAACAGAATCTTTTACAGCATTAAGTCCGGCAAGAAAATCATTGCAACGGTTAATGGCAGCATAGCATTGTAACCAACCAAGTTTCAGCTCATTGCTACCAGCATCCCAGCTTTGCGTGTTCCATTGTTTGTCCCATCCGGTTGCCTGGGTATCCATGGTAGGATGCCCACCCACAAACAGGTTGGGTTTAAAACCCCAGTCTCCGTCAAAATCAGCGTTTCCATCACCGTCGACATCTCCACTCGGAAGCACCAAATCGTAACATCCAACAAGACCAGCCTTGGCATCAGCAACGGTCTTAAACATTTGATTGGCAGATAAAATGGAATAATGATCTACTGTCAAAAATTCCTTGTTATTGCAGGAGTTTATTCCTAACAGGAGTAAACCACCGGCCAGTGTAAATAATATTTTTGTTATTTTTTTCATAAGGTTATCGTTATTATGTGTAACAATTAGAATTGAAGGTTTAAACCTACTGTATAAATACGGGGATTGGGATAATGGCCGGTTTCTAAACCGGTAAAAAGAACATTTCCTTGTCCTGCTTCAGGATCGCCATATTTGTTGTAAGAAGAGATGCAGACTACGTTTTGAACAGAAACGTTCAACCGTAAACCTTCAATATGTAATGACTTCAATAGATTCTTGTTGAAATTATAACCAATTTGAATATTACTGATTTTCAGGAAATCACCATTTTTAATCCATGCATCAGAACCTCGCATGTTTTGATTTAAATCCAGAATGGACAACTTGGTAGTAGAATTGCTATGATTAGCCTCAGTCCAGGCGTCATTTGAAGCAGAGGTTAAGAGATTAGGAATCGTACCATCATCAGTTCCGTACATGTTAGATAATCTCATTGCTGAGTAGGAATAAAGCTTTTGGCCAAGTACTCCGTAAGAGTAAATTGACAAATCCCAGTTTTTATAAGAAGTGGTTAAGGTTAAACCATAATTTACCTTAGGGAAACCATTACCTAAGATAGTCATATCTTTTGAATCTATAAAACCATCATCATTTATGTCTTTATACTTATAATCACCTTTAGTAGTTTCTGCCATTTGGTATTGAGCATGACCTTTAGCTCTAGCATCAGCGTTGGCAGTAATAACTTCATCATCAGACTGGAATATACCCTCTACTTTGTAACCATAGAAAGAACCCACAGCATAGCCTTCACGACAGATCGAGTGACCGTCCCAGTGAACGCCGGAAGATGAGCCTACTGCACCTACGTTAGAACCGTCATTAGTATTATTAGTGCTAACACTAAACAAATCAGCCCCCATCTTTTTAACTTTGTTTTTCAAAGATGAACCTGTCAAAATGGCGCCGATACTCCAATCCTGATTGATTTGCTTCTTATAGTTTATGCTTAATTCAACACCTTTATTCGAAACTTCACCGTAGTTAGTATATACACTATTATAACCTGCTGAAGGGCGTATTGACATATTCAACAACAGATCTTTCGAATTCCGGACAAAATAATCAGCGGTTATCGTCAAATTATTTTTTAATAACCCCAAATCAATACCAATATTGCTTTGCTCATTGGTTTCCCACTTCAGTTTAGTATCAACCAACGTTGCAACTAGGCCGTTACCTGTTATAGCAGTTGAACCTAAACCTGCAACTCCATTCTGTCCATAATAATAATAACCAATAGATTTGCTAGTCAAGGCTGTAACAGCTTTGTCTCCTATAGTTCCTGCATTACCGGTACGTCCCCAACCCAAACGAAGTTTCAAATTATTGATAGTCTGACTGGATTTCAGGAAGTCCTCTTCTGAAATACGCCATGCAACGGCGGCTGATGGGAAAGTACCCCATACGTTACTAATACCGAAGTTTGAAGAACCATCACGACGAATAGTACCTGTAAAGATATAACGATCCTTGAAGCTATAAACAGCACGGCCAAAGTAAGATATTTTGTTAACAGGCTGACGATATTTACCAGTAGCGGTTCGATCAGTAGCTTCGTTGGTCAAAGTGATATCACGGATGTTTTCTCCCGGGAATCCAATGCCATGAGCTGCATTCTCCATTCCGAAGTATTTAGATACAGAATTACCAGCCATCAAAGTCAAATTATGGACATCGTTCTTCCAATTGTAAGTCAAATAACTTTCGATCGCCAACGTATTATCTTGATTACTGTTGATATCTAATTGGGTACGGGTATCATAACCATTCAATGCAATTTGCGTTATTCCGTCAGTTTCATAACGTTTTTTGTTACCCCAAAATCTATTATAATTTTCTGCGGCAAAGTTATAAGATCCTATTGTTTTGAAAATTAGGCCTTTAAACAATTTAATAGAAGCATTAGCATTAACGATTAACTGGTTCCTTTTGGTTAAACCGTTACTTTCCATCTGTTCGGCATATAAATTTTGCGGCCCACCTCCATCGTAACCTTGATTAGGCTGATAACCAACACCATATGTTCCGTTGGAATTTTTAACGTTAGGGCTCACATAGCGCCAAACAGGATTTGCTTTAGTACCAAGATTTTCTACATAATCCATGGTCGGGCAATAGAAAGCCATATCACGGAGAGAAGAAATGTTACCATTATTACCAATAGCGGCATTACTACCGTGCCATTCCGAATGAACAAAATTGATATCACCACCAATCTCAAGGAAATTAGCCACTTTGGTAACTACATTGCCACGGCCGGTTAAACGATTGTAATTGGTATTAACAATAACACCGTCGTTATTCAAATAACTTACGGAGAAGTTAGACTGGGTTTTTTCGGTACCTCCCGAAGCAGAAAGATTATATTGTTGTTTAAGGGAAGTGTGTGTCAATTCCTTTTGCCAGTCAATAGTCTTTCTTTGACCGTCGTATTGCTCGGAGAAAACTTGATTTTGTATATTTGCACCATCGTTAGCGCGAGCTGTACGTACACATGCAGCAAACTGGTCTGCATTGCCAGTCTTCAATGTTGAGGCTATAGTTTGAACCCCATAGTCTGCTGAAAAAGTAATATGGGTAGATCCTACCGAACCATGTTTAGTAGTAATCATGATAACGCCATTAGCGCCAGCTGAACCGTATATAGCAGTAGCAGAAGCATCTTTCAGCACTTCAATACTTTCTACATCAGATGGAGCAAGAAAATTGGCGTTATCACCTACCTGTACACCATCTACTACATAGAGCGGCTTGGCTGTACCATTAATAGTTGCAACACCACGAATACGAATGGCAGCGTTTGATTCAGGAGAACCGTCTTGTGTTGTAACCAATACACCGGCAGCTTGCCCCTGTAAACCTTGTAGGATGTTTGTAGGATTTTTTTTCATCATCTCTTCATTGCTAACTGAAGCAACAGATCCGGAAATATCGCTCTTCTTAGCTGTACCATACCCTACAACTACAATTTCATCAAGCTTTTTAATATCCGGAGATAATTTTACATCAATTGTTTTTTGTCCTGCAAAATGAACAGTTTCTGTCATATATCCGACGTAGGAAAATATTAAATTAACGTCAGGTTTTGATACCTCGATGGAGAATTGACCGTTGACATCGGTAATAACTCCAGTTGTAGTACCCTCAATTATAACATTCACACCGGGAAGCTTCTCGCCCGTACCTGCGTCTGTAATTGTACCTTTTACTGTTGTTTGTTGCAGCTCCAAAGCCGGAGCTATAACAATTAAGTTGTTGTTAAGAATTTTGTAGGACACTTCGGAATTATTCAACAGTTCATTCATTACTTGTTGAATATTCTTATCAGAAAGATTCAAAGTGACCGCCATGTTGAGATCCATAACAACATCATTATAGAAAAATCTATAGGTTGTCTTATTCTCTATCACTTTAAGAACCTCTTTTAGTGATTGGTTTTTAACCTGCAGGTCGAAATTTTGTCCATTGGTAGTGGAGGCAGAGACCTGCAAAATACATAAGCATAAAATTAAGATAGTCAGTTTCATACGTAATTTTAGTTTTAGGAGAAACCTAAAAAGGGATAATTTTTTTTTCATACATTTGTAGTGTTAATTTAATAAATAAACATTCCCATTCTTAAGAATGAGCTTGTTTGGGTTGAATAAATTAATAATAAATGGGAACCGGGGAAAGTTGTAGCAGACTGCCCGGTTTCTTTTTGGAGTTAGTTTAGTTTTCTTACGTCATAGTTTGTTTTTTTAGTTAGACATTAGTAGTTATTTTATAAAACTTGTATAGGTAGCTTTTCGCTTTTGCTCCTCAGTAATTGTTACCACACCTTTATTAATCTGAAAATTTAAAGGGGCTGTGAATTTTATAATGTCAAGTATCTGTTCCAAAGTCTCATTATTAAATGTGCCGGTAAAGGTATACTGATTTAATTCTGAAGATTGGATATCTACAGTAATATTAAATTTTCGTTCAAGTATTATTGCAATATTTTTCAATGATTCAGATTCGATAATCCATAAATTATCCTTCCAGGATGTATAAATGATGGTATTAACATTTGTGGCTACTATTGGCTTACTGATCATTGTGATTTCCTTATCTTCAGATTTCGGGGTGTTTTTTATTGCGTTAGCTATGCTTTTATTATTAATGGTCAAAGGTTTTGATGCTGTCTTATCAACTATCACAACTTCTTTTGGTTTAAGTGAAAGATTAACCCCGGTGCCTTCAATTTTAACAATTCCTTCTACCAATGTGGTAGTAACAGATTTTTCTTCGGGATAAGCTTTTACATTAAACGAAGTGCCAAATGCCTTAATTTGCAGCCCGGAAGTTCGTACAATAAACGGTTTTGTGGGATTTTTAACAACGGCAAAGTATCCTTCACCATCTAGGCAAACAATGCGGCTATTTAATCCGTAATCAGCCTTATAACGCAAATGAGTACCGGCATTTAGCCATACTTTTGTTCCATCGGACAATGTAATTTCACTTTTACCACCTCTTGGAACATTTACCACATATTCAATATTACCAAGATTTGGATTAGGTGCAGATTTAAACAACCAATGGAAGGTTGACCCTCCCGCAAAAAAGACAAACAAAACCGCTGCAGCTATTTTTAAATAAAAAGGCAATCTTCTTACTTTTTGATGATTGCTCCGTTTTGAGGTAGAAATTTTATCGTTTACCTGTTTCCAATTGATTGATCTTCTTTCACTAAATTTGCAATCATATTGCATATATAGTGACAAATCAAACAATTTGCGGTATTCAGAAAAATGATTCCTGTTTTCATCAGATTCTTTAAGCCATTCCAATAGCTTCAACTTTTCTTTTTCAGAACTCTGATTAAGTAAGTAGTTTATTATTAGTAATTTAGTATTTAAGTCCAATTCTTCCAATTATGATATTTTCAAATTCTATCCACTTAGACGGATTATTTAGTATGATAGGGTGACAAGATTCTGGGATTTTTTTCAAAATCTATTAATTTTTTTTGCATATTACCACATAATACGGATTTATAATGCAATACATAATCTCGAAAAGGTAATCCTAAAAAAAAATTTGCAATTGATTTCGCAAAGAGTCCAAGGCACGACTCATCTGAGTTTTTACTGTGTTAACAGAAATGTTAAGCTTTTCCGAAATTTCATTATAGGTAAGCAGATCGAATCTGCTTAAACAAAAGATAGCTTTACATTGAGGAGGGAGTTGGTCTATGGCTTTCATAACATCCTTCTGGATATCTTCATTTTCAAGTTCATTAAGAATGCACTCATCATTTGCGCCAATAGTTGAGTTAATATCCTCATCTACTTCAACAAACGAAAATTGTGATAAATGGTGATTCAACCTGAAATAGTCGGTGCATGCATTAAACACACATCGAAAAAGATATTGTCTTATACCATAATTTATTTGAATGAAACTTCGTTTACTCCAGATTTTAAAAAAAACATCATTCACCATCTCTTCGGCAGTCTCTTCATTCCTGACAAGTCCATATGAATATAAACACAAAGAATCATGATAACGGTTAAACAACATCTCAAACGACTTCTTATCATCATTCTTGATCATTTCCCATATTTCCATGTCGGACCGGGTCATCTGTAAATGTTGTTAAGTGAGTTTAATAATTAGCCGAAAATGTCGTTCTTTTTATCAACAAATATAGTTAAAAATACATAGTTATGACAACCTTGCAGTTTTACAATATATAATTGAGATTATTTGTTCGAATAAAATTATATGTGCTATTACTGGATAGGATTTTAATAGCAAACAAAAAAGTACTTATTAACAAAACCAAATGTAAAACCCAATATAGTTAAAACACTTCATTTACTATTAAATTTAGATCATTACGCCCCATTTATTATAGTCAATGATTCATTTGTTATATCCATGGTAATTTCAATTTAATAGCTTTGTTTAAATATTTATAACAACTTAACTATTTATTAATTAACTAAAAATTATTTATTATGAAGAAGTCTTATTTTTTAAGTTTTCTGGCTGGTGTTTTAATTGCAACGGGTTGTTCAAAACAGGAAGAACCGTCAAATGACACTACGCAAAATAGGCTGAAGGGTTCAGCTTATGTTAATATGTCAGCTACACACCAACTTATAGATGGTTTTGGTGGAAGTTCAGCGTGGAATGGTGCATTAAGCGACGCCCAGTGCAATACGCTTTTTAGTAATGGCAGTAACCAATTAGGCCTAAGTATTTGCCGTCTTCGGATAGACCCGGCAGGAAGCGCCAATTGGACACAGGAAAGGTCAAATGCCCAGAAAGCAAGTTCCCGTGGGGCAAAAGTTTTTGCTACTCCATGGACTCCCCCGATTTCAATGAAAAGCAACAACAATGTGGTTGGAGGTACGTTAAAGACCGCCTCATATGGCGCCTTTGCAAGTTATTTAAAAAGTTTTGGCGACTACATTAAAGCTGGTGGTGTAACTCTTTTTTGCATTTCAGTACAAAACGAACCGGATTATAACCCATCTTACGAATCATGTTCCTACACTGGTGCTACCATGCGTGATTTTCTTAAAAGTAGCGGTCAAAATATTGGCTATCCGGTAATGGTTCCTGAAACTGTAGGAAGCAACACTTCCTTTGCCGATGTAATACTTAATGATGCAACAGCCAGTAGTCGTATTTCTTTCATAGGCTTCCATCTCTATGGGGCGACTCCGGTAAATTATTCCAATGCTCTTAATAAAGGGAAAAGGGTGTGGATGACTGAACATTACAATGATGGTGACGATATGGCCACTTGCATGAAGGACGCAAAAGAAATTAACGATTGTATGGCTAATAACTATAGTGGCTATGTTTGGTGGTGGATGACAACTGCTAATGGAAGTAATTGTTACCTGATTACTTCAGGGAATGCACCCTCAAAGAAAGGTTATATCTTAGGCCAGTATGCAAAATATGTTCGTCCCGGTTGTGTTAGAATAGATGCAACTTACAACCCATCGAGCAATGTTTATTTGACTGCTTATAAAGATTGGAATGGTAAGGCCATCATCGTTGCGGTTAATACGGGTAGCTCTTCAGTTAGCCAAACATTTGCAATTCAAAATGGTACAGTAGCATCTATGACGCCACACATTACTTCGAGTAGCAAAAGCAATTCAAATGAATCCTCGGTTAACCTGTCAAACAATTCTTTTGTTTACGCATTGCCGGCTCAGAGTGTAATCACTTTTGTTCAAAATTAATTTGCAATCTTATTATCAGCAAATTAATTACCTGATAAAATTAAGAGGCTATCTAAAGAAAGGTTTAGGTAGCCTCTTTTTATTATGACCATTACATACCATAGGTTGGGTTCGGGTTCCGGGAGACGAATTCGCCGTTCCTTCACTTTATTGTCAGCATCTTTTTTTCAAATGATGCAAATTTTATAGTTATTGATACAAATTTGATGCAAATTTGATATTATTTGGCGGTAAGCCAGTATATTTTTGGTCTATGCAGTTTCGCTAATTTTAACTGTAAACAAAATAATAATTTTAGGTAAATTGGAATATTTTAAAAATGGGAATATTATAATCTAAAAACTACTAATTTAGGAGGATATCCAATGAATTACAAATCACTTTTTTACTTATTAACAGTCGCATTAACAGGTGGAATTTGTTTCGCCCAGACAAACCCAACTGCTCCAAAAGAGGATTTTAAGCCTTCGGCCACTACCCAGCAAGGGCAGCAATATCCTCAGGTCAACTCTGAGGGCTGCGTTCGTGTGAGCATTTCAGCACCACAGGCCCTGAAAGTCCAGCTTGATATAGGCGCTGTAAAATATGACCTGGTTAAGGATGATAAAGGCATTTGGACCGGAGAATGTGCTCCTCAGGACGAGGGTTTCCATTATTATCAGCTCAATATCGATGGAGCTTCGGTTCCCGATCCGGGAAGCTTGTACTTTTATGGTGCCAGCCGTTGGGGAAGCGGTATTGAAATTCCTGCTAAAGATCAGGATTTTTATGGTCTCAAGGACGTTCCTCATGGTCAGTTACGCGAGAATCAATATTTCTCTAAGACCACCAATAGTGTTCGACGCGTTTACATATATACTCCGCCAGGTTATGACAAGGATAACGTGAAACGTTACCCTGTTTTGTACCTCCAGCATGGAATGGGCGAAAATGAAACCGGTTGGGGTAACCAGGGACATGCGAACCTGATTATGGACAATTTAATTGCTGAAGGCAAGGCCACTCCATTTATCATCGTTATGGAGAACAGCAGTGTTAATTTTCCACGAGGTGCCAGACCAGGTGCTCCACAAGCAGCTCCTGCGCAAGCACCTGCGTCCGGTCAAAGTGCTCCTGCCGGAAATGCTCCAGCAAACGCACCAAGAGGTCCTATGGGAGGATTTGATTTTGCCGGACAATTCCAGCGGATACTCCTCGACGACCTGATCCCCTATGTTGAATCTAATTTCAGGGTTATTGCTGATCAACCGCATCGCGCAATGGCAGGGCTCTCAATGGGTGGCATGCAAACACGCATAATCACACTGGCAAATCTTGACAAATTCTCGCAAATAGGCATGTTCAGTGGTGGAAGCATAAGTATGGACGATGTTAACAAGGCTGATGGTTTTAAAGATAAGGCTAAACTTTTGTTTGTTAGCTACGGTAGCCGCGAACTCGAAAATCGCAAAATGTTTTCTGGCGGTCCTTTTGGTGGCGACCCTAAAGTAAACTCAGATGAACTCAAAGCGTCTGGTATCAATATTCACTTCTACGTCTCTCCGCAAACCGCTCACGAATGGCAGAGCTGGAGGCGCAGCCTGCATGAATTCGCTTCACTTATATTCAAAAACTAAAAGATAAAATTTATGAAACGAGCATATTCGTTAAACCCAAACCAGGATGAAAATTTATATGCGAGTTCCATCCGACAACAATTTTAAATTATTTACAGATGAAACGACATATAATTGGCTTAGCATTATTACTAGCTATTTCAGGTTCAATTTGTTTAGCACAATCAGAACAGACAACAATTACACAAGATTTCAAACCTTCGACGCTAAATCAACCTGGTCAGGAATACCCACAGGTTAATTCGCAGGGTTATGTGCGTTTCCGTGTTTTAGCGCCACAGGCCCAAAGCATCAAAGTAAGTCTGGGACTCGGTGGACGTGGCGGTACTACCCTGGTAAAAGACACAGGCGGGCTTTGGATTGGCACAACCGAAGGGCCAATGGATAAAGGGTTTCATTATTACCATCTTACGATCGATGGGGGCGTATTTAACGATCCCGGTACCATGAATTTTTATGGTTCTGTGCGTTGGGAAAGTGGTATCGAAATTCCAGCTCCGGATCAGGATTTCTATGCATTGAAGGATGTTCCCCATGGTAATGTACAACAAGTTCTTTTCCCATCTAAAAGTACGGGTACTTCACGTCGGGCATTTGTCTATACTCCTCCTAGCTACTACAAAGATCAAACAAAACGATACCCAGTACTATACCTGCAACATGGCTGGGGCGAGGATGAAACTGCCTGGAGTAATCAGGGCCACGCCAATCTGATCATGGATAACCTTATTGCCGAAGGCAAAATCAAGCCATTCATCATCGTGATGACCTATGGAATGACCAACGAAATTAAATTTGGTGGCTTGCGGAATTTCGACATCAAGCCATTCCAGACAGTTCTTGTTGATGAATTAATACCATATATAGATGCCAGCTTTCGCACACTTACGGATCAGCCTAACCGGGCTATGGCTGGTCTCTCCATGGGTGGTATGGAAACCAAGACGATTACCATGGCGAACCTCGATAAGTTTGCCTATATAGGTCTATTAAGCGGCGGAACATTTTCGATGGACGATGTCAACAAGACTCCCGGTTTCAAGGAGAAGGTAAAATTGGCCTTCGTTAGCTTTGGCAGTCGCGAATTAGGAAATAGCAGACCCGGCTTCGGTGGAGGCGATCCAAAGGCGAATGCCGAAGCGCTGAAACTTGCCGGTATTAATAGTGTTTTCTATGTTTCACCGGAAACGGCTCACGAATTTCTTAGCTGGCGTCGCAGTTTACATGAATTGGCACCTCTTCTTTTTAAGGATGGATCAAAATAGATAAATCTGAGAATAATATGACCAAAAACAAATAATTCCGGAGGTTACCAAATGAATTACAAGTATATAACTATTTTATTAGCAGTTGCCATAACATGTCAAATCTGTTTAGCTCAGACGAGTCCGACTGCGGTAGTAGAAGACTTCAATCCATCATCTGTAAATCAACCGGGCAAGCAATATCCAATGATCAATTCTGAAGGTCGGGTAAGGGTTAGTATTGCTGCCCCGCAGGCACTATAAAGGATTAGCTCATTAATATAATGCCTATAAAATTTGGTAAATTACAAAATATAAAAAAATGAAGAATCAATTAGTATGGGTTGTAATTGCTTTTACTGTTTTGTTTTCAGTACATGTGAATGCAACCGTAAAACTACCCCGGTTGATTAGCGATGGAATGGTGCTTCAACGTGATGTGCCCCTTAATATTTGGGGATGGGCTGATCCTGCAGAAAAAGTAAAAATTGAATTTCTTGGGAAAACCTATCACGCAAAAGCGGATAAAGCAGGAAACTGGAAATTAGAATTGCCGGCACTTTCAGCCGGAGGGCCTTTCAATATGAAAGTGAACGAAATTGAAATTCATGATATTTTAATTGGCGATGTTTGGCTGTGTTCAGGGCAATCGAATATGGAATTGTTTGTATATAGAGTACTTGATTTATACCAAAATGAAATACAAAAGGTTAATAATTCAAATATTCGTTATTTTAAACCTTCAGTACGAAACGATGCTCAAAGTCCTGTAACTGATTTTAATGATGGTTCGTGGCTTCCTGCCACCCCTGCAAATATTATGAATTTTGCTGCAGTGCCATATTTTTTTGGTGCCGAACTGTATAAAAAATATAAGGTTCCGATCGGTCTTATAAATACTGCAATTGGTGGTTCGCCTTTAGAATCATGGTTAAGTAAAGATCACCTTAAAAAGTATATCGATAAATGGCAGGCAGCGCAGGCTCGAATGGACTCAATTCGTGCAAGCCGAAAACTTCATGCCGGGAATGCCTCTCCGTTTAATTTTTCCGAAGAATTGAGCAAGAGTGATCCTGGTATTATTGCAAGATGGTCAAAATCCAATGTAGATGTTTCAGATTGGCCACAAATATCGTTACCAGGTTATTGGTCAGAAAAAGGGGTCGACCTTCGGCTCGGCTCAATTTGGTTTTACAAGGAATTTGACATTCCCGATTCACTGCTAAAAAAAGATGCAATTTTACGGATGGGTAGAATAATTGATAGTGATTCGGCTTTTGTAAACGGTACTTTTGTGGGCACTATTTCTTATCAATACCCCCCGAGGATATATGAATTGCCGGCTGGTATACTTAAACCAGGTAAAAATAAGCTAATGTTGCGTGTAATATGTCAGGGCGGCAAAGGCGGATTTGTTGAAGAAAAGCCGTATGAAGTTCGTATAGGTTCTCAGAAAATTGATTTAACGGGAGACTGGAAATATCATACAGGAGCTGCATTGAAACCTTCATTTGGACGAGGTCAAGGTGGAGGACAACAATTTAGCCCTGCCGGTTTGTATAACAGATTAATCAGCCCTGTAATAGGATTTAAACTCAAAGGAACAATATGGTATCAGGGTGAATCCAATACCGATCGCGGCCTGGAATACAGGCAGCTTTTTAAAGATTTGATCACCGAGTGGCGAACAAAATTCGCACAACCTGATATGCCATTCTTGTTTGCCCAACTTGCCAATTTGGGTATTCCCAATAAGCAACCCGTTGAAAGCGGATGGGCGGATGTGCGCGAGGCCCAGCGCAGGGCGTTGGAATTACCCAATACCGGAATGGCCGTAACATTTGATATAGGAGAATGGAATGATATTCATCCTTTGAATAAGAAGGAAGTAAGTAGACGCCTTGCCCTAGAAGCAGCAAGGGTTGCTTATCACGATAGCTCTGCATTGAGTTCAGGTCCATTATATGAATCAATGGAAACTTCAGGTAGCAGCATCGTTCTTACTTTTAAATCAGTTGGCTCAGGGTTGTTTACCAATTGCCTTCTGGATGGCTTTCAAATTGCAGGTACAGATGGAAAATTTGAATGGGCTGATGCCGTAACACTTTCTAGAAACAAGGTTAAGGTATGGAGTAAAAAAGTATCCAACCCAACAATTGTCCGTTATGCCTGGGATGATAACCCAGTGGGGGCAAACCTTAAAAATAAAGAAGGTCTGCCAGCTTCACCTTTCACAACAGATAAATAAATTAACATTGATATAAATATGAATCAAATATTTAAAAAAGTATTATTTTTTGTTTGTTTGGGTTCTTCATTTTTTGCGAATGCACAAAATAAGGACATAAAAAATCCGGGACAAACTACCATTTGTAACCCGGTAAACCTGAGTTACAGGTTTTGTTTGGATGCTCCTTCGAGGCGAGAGGCAGCTGATCCTACATTGGTAATGTTTAAAAATGAATACTATTTGTTCGCCTCCAAATCCGGGGGCTACTTTCATTCAACAGATTTAATCAATTGGGATTTAATAACTACTAAAGACCTCCCTTTGGAAGACTACGCCCCTACAGTAGTTGAGATGATGGATACCTTATATTTTATGGCTTCCAAGGGCGCCCCTGTTACTATTTATAAAACAGCAGATCCGAAATCGGGTAACTGGAAAATTGCCAACGCTAACTTCCCGATAGGAATGATTGATCCGGATTTATTCCTAGATGACGATGGACGTTTATACTTCTATTATGGTTGCTCTAACATAAATCCTCTTTATGCGGTTGAATTGGATACCAAAACGCTTAATCCCATTGGCAAATCTGTTGAGGTTTTTAACAGTAACAAGAAAAACTTTGGATGGGAACGTCCGGGTGATTATAACAACAAAGATGTCAGACCATGGATAGAAGGCTCCTGGATGACGAAACACAAAGGTAAATACTACCTTCAATATGCCGGCCCGGGCACTGAATACAAAAGCTATTGCGACGGTGTATATGAATCCGATAAACCGCTTGGGCCTTTTAAACTGGCCCTTCATAATCCATGTTCGTCCAGGCCAGAAGGTTTTATTGCCGGAGCAGGCCATAGCAGTACTTTTCAGGATAAGTATGGCAATTACTGGCATATTTCGACCATGACCATTTCTCAAAAACATATGTTTGAGCGCCGCTTAGGGCTTTTCCCCACATTTTTTGATAATGACGGTGTAATGTACGTGTATACTGGTTTTGGCGACTTCCCCTTTAAAGTTCCGACTAAAAAGATCAATAATCCCGAAGAACTATTCTCTCAGTGGATGCTGCTTTCGTACAATAAACCTGTTGAAGTTTCTTCTGAAATGGAAGGTCATCCAAAAACCTACGCGACCGACGAGGAAATACGCACATTCTGGAGCGCCAAAACAGGAAATAAAGGCGAATGGATAGCCATGGATTTACAAAAGGAATGCAACGTAAATGCCGTTCAGATAAACTATGCCGAAAATGAAACGAAGCTGTTTGGTCGCAATCCGGATATTTATTATCAGTACAGGTTGGAATATTCCACGGATAAAAAAACATGGAAGACACTGGCTGATAAGTCACAAAGTACAACCGATGTGCCTCATGATTATATTGAGTTGATAAATCCTGTCAAAGCCCGCTATATTAAACTTATCAATTATCGCGTGCCTGATGGTACATTTGCATTGGCAGGGTTACGCGTATTTGGGAATGGTGGAGGAAATGCACCGGCACATGTTGAAAACTTTAGTGTATTGCGTTCTGAGAATGACCGATGTGAAATAAAACTGAAATGGACAAATCAATCAGATGCTGTTGGGTACAACATCCGGTATGGAATTCAGAAAGATAAACTTTACCATACTTACCAGGTACTCGGAACTGATACTGTGACTATAAGAAGTTTAAATAGTACTGCAAAATATTATTTTACTGTCGATGTTTTCAATGAGAAAGGCATTACAAAGGGTAAAGATGTAATTGAAGTCAATTAAAAACTAAGATGTAAATCATAATACAATGTTTATGAATATCAAACATGTGTTCCAGACCTTAAAAATAATTTATACTAAATAATTTTATTCATGAGAAAATTTAATTTAATACTGTCATTTTTGGTGATTTTCGTTATCAACGGTCAGTCACAAACGTATCAGAAAACCAGTTATGGCCTGAAGTCAACCATCAATTCCATTGTTGTTGAAATTCAATTTTTTGGTCCGTCAACTGTAAGAATCTGTAAGTCAATTGAAGGCAAAACATTTACAAAAGAAAGTTTGTCAGTGGTTAAAAAACCTCAAACGATAAAGCTTGCAATCAACCAGCAAGGCGATGTGGTATCGATAAAAAGTGATAAGCTGAAAGTAGATGTAAACCTGAAATCTGGGAAGATTTCCTATTCAACTCCTTCCGGTGAAGTTCTTGTGAACGAGAAAGAGTCTGGTTCAACGTTTGTCGATTTTGATGATGCTGGTTCAAAAACCTACACAGTAAATCAATCTTTTGTATTGGACAAAGACGAAGCTATTTATGGTCTTGGTCAGCAACAAAAAGGCAAAATGGTGCAACGCAACATAAAATTAAACATGGTGCAAAACAATACCGAAGATTTTGTGCCTTTCTTTGTATCGAACAAGGGTTACGGCTTGTTCTGGGACAATTATTCTCCTACTATTTTCGAGGATACACCTGAAAGCACTTCGTTCAAATCGGATGTGGGCGATTGTATCGACTATTATTTCATGAATGGTGGTAACGCTGATGGTGTGATTGCCCAAATGCGCGACCTCACTGGCCAAGCTCCCATGTTCCCATTGTGGACTTATGGATACTGGCAAAGCAAAGAGCGATACAAAAGTCAGGACGAACTGGTGAATGTGGTTAAAAAGTACCGCGAACTGGGAGTTCCACTCGATGGTATTATTCAGGATTGGCAGTACTGGGGCAACAATTACTTGTGGAATGCCACGGAATTTCTTAACTCTGAATTTTACGACCCACAAAAAATGGTTAACGATGTTCATGGCTTGAATGCTCATATGATTATTTCTATCTGGAATTCGTTTGGCCCAATGACCAAACCATACAAAGAATTAGATAAAATCAATGCGCTATTTAATTTCGATACCTGGCCACAATCGGGTTCGGAAAAATGGCCACCAAAGAAAGACTACCCATCTGGTGTGAGGGTTTATGATGCATACAATCCTGCAGCGCGAGATATTTACTGGAAGTACCTGAACGATGGAATATTCAAGCTCGGAATGGACGGCTGGTGGATGGATTCATCTGAACCAGATCATTTCGATCCAAAACCTGCCGATTTTGACACCAAAACATATCTAGGTTCATTCCGTAAAGTTCGCAATGCCTTTCCTTTAATGTCAGTAGGCGGTCTGTCTCAGCACCAACGCGCTGTAACTTCCGATAAACGTGTGTTTATCCTTACCCGTTCTGCTTTTGCAGGTCAACAACGTTATGGAGCCAATACATGGTCGGGCGATATTATAGCCTCATGGGAAACATTGAGAAATCAGATTTCGGCAGGCCTTAACTTCTCACTTTGTGCTATTCCTCAGTGGAATTGCGATTTAGGCGGTTTCTTCCTTTGGAATTTTAAAAATCCCAAACCCCTCCAGAATCCCGATTACCGTGAACTTCATGCCCGGTGGATTCAGTTCGGTACCTTCTGCCCCATGATGCGCTCGCATGGCGAAGGCTCTCCACGCGAAATTTATCAGTTTGGTAAGAAAGGCGAAAAAATTTATGATTCCGATGAAAAATACATAAACCTTCGTTACAGCTTATTGCCTTATATTTATAGCACTTCGTGGGATGTAACGGCTAACCAGTCAACATTCATGCGTGCTTTGGTCATGGACTTCGCGGCCGACAAGCAGGCATTGGATATTAACGATGAATATATGTTTGGTAAGTCGTTGTTAGTTTGTCCGGTAACTAAGTCGCAGTACACAAAAGATGGCCTGGAAGATTTCAGTACTATCAAATCGAGAGAACTTTATTTACCAAAAGGCGCAGATTGGGTTGATTTCTGGACAGGCGAAAAACAAACCGGCGGACAAAAAATAAGCAAAGAAACTCCTTTAGACATCATTCCTTTGTATATTAAAGCTGGTTCCATTCTGCCAATTGGGCCAAAAGTACAGTATGCAACCGAGAAGAGATGGGACAACCTTGAAATTCGTGTGTATGAAGGTGCTAATGGTGAGTTCTCCTTGTACGAAGACGAAAACGATAATTACAATTACGAAAAAGGAGCTTATGCAACAATTACGTTTAGTTGGGACAATGCTAAAAAGGCTTTGACTATTGGCGATCGCAAAGGAACGTTTCCGGGAATGATTTCCGAACGGAAGTTTAACATCATGTTTGTTGCTAAAAATAAAGGTGTAGGCTCAGAAGCATCATCGATGTTTGATAAAGAGGTTGTATATACTGGCAAGAGAGTAGTTGTTAAACTGTAAAGGAGAATTATAAAAGGTTTTATTTTGCTTAGATAATTAGAAACGAATAGCAATGAAAAGAATTATAAACGCCGTCTTTTTTATAACGGTAATGTTTTTGAGTTTAAACGCTCAAAATATGACAACACAGGATAAATCAACACCATACTCAGCTCCGTATGCTCCAATTCCGGCAATTCCAGCCAAGCAACCATTGGACAGCGTGCCAATGGGCGATTGGAAAACGTTCTCTGAAATTAAGCTGGATATTCCCATAGCACCCGGTCCTTTCGAACCGACTTGGGAATCAATTGAAAAAAATTATCCCGGTGAACCTGCATGGCTTCGTGAGGCAAAATTCGGTATCTGGGTTCACTTTGGTCCGCAATCTGCCGGTGAAAGTGGCGACTGGTATGCTCGTAATCTTTATAAGTCCGACAAAGTTGCTTACAAAAATCATCTCAATAAATACGGTCATCCTTCTGAAGTAGGTTACAAGGAAGTTCTACGCGACTGGAACCCAACAAAACTTGATCCCGAATTACTTACAAAGATTTATGAAGATGCCGGCGCCCGTTTTCTTATGATACAAGGTGTGCATCACGATAATTACGATTTGTGGAATTCGAAGTATCAGCCTTGGAACTCAGTAAACATCGGGCCAAAACGCGACTTTATTGGCGAATGGGCCAAAGCCTGCCGTGCTAACAATATGCACTTTGGTGTAACCTTTCATCACGAATATACCTGGTGGTGGTGGCAAACTGCATTTGGCTGCGATTCAGCGGGCAACAAGAAAGGCGTTCCTTACGATGGTAACCTTACGCTTGCCGATGGTAAGGGCAAATGGTGGGAAGGATATGATCCGCGATTGTTATATGGTATTGACTTGCGCGAGTATAAGGGTGTAGACAAGAAAGCTCATACAGATTGGTCGGCAGCACCTGCTGGCATATTTACAAACCATTTGGATTACGCTAAATGGTACACTACGCAGTGGGCATTAAGAATGATGGACGTGGTTGAACATTATGACCCCGATTTTATTTACACCGATGGCACAGTTCAGGGTCCTTTCACTGGTAACGGCACTGGCACTGGATACAAAGCCGATGCCATGCAGCGTGTTATAGCCGATTACTATAACCGCACCCTTAAACGACGTGGTGTAGTGAACACCTTTAGTATTGTGAAATTTCGCAAAAAAACAAATGGTACGGTGAATACTGAGGAACATGGCATTCCGGCCAATATAAAAACTGACCAGCCTTGGATTGGCGAAACGCCTGTTGGTGACTGGTTTTACGCACCTAACTTTACATACAATTCGGGGATGATGATTCGTTATGTAATCGAAGCAATCGCGCGAGACGGAAATGCTGCTATTAACATTGCATTTTTACCCGATGGCACAATCGACGAAGGAAGCTTGAAAATGTTGAAAGAAGTAGGAGTATGGATGCGCCGGAACGGAGAAGCAGTATACGGTAGCCGAGCCTGGGTTATACCTGGCGAAGGGGAAATTATAAAGGATAAGTTGAAGCAGCTTCCAGGTGGTGCATTAAATCGTAAACAAGCAGAATTTAAATTTGATGCTCAGGACTTCCGATTCACCATTGGCAAAAACAGTGCTCTTTACTCATTTTGCATGGTTGTACCAGCGCCTGGAACAGTCTTAAAAATCAAGTCGCTTGGTACTGATGCTAAATACTTAGGCAAACCAATCAAAACTGTGAAATTACTTGGATACGACGGCAAACTGCAATGGAAACAGGAAGCTGATGGCTTGATAATTACTTGTCCGAAAGAAATGCCGTTTGAGACGTCTGTTGTATTCAAAGTAGAATAAGAATTCCAGCGGTAAACTAGAATGAATAAATAATCACAGATGTATATAAAAGTGCATTTTATTTAAATACTTAATAAGCTAATTATGAAGTACAAAGTTCTTTTTATAAAAAGCACTGTGGCCGGCTTAGTGAGTTCAATTCTTTTGTTTCCGGTATTTGCAAATGCTCAAATGAGTTCTTCAGTTCAATCCCCTGCTGTAAGAATAGTACCAATGGCTCTTTCAGAAAGGATAAGGCGGAACATTGTGCCAAGACAAGGCTTTTGCAGTAACGTTCCGGGAGAGACTTTAAGTGAAGGGCTAACTTCCGGCAATGGAGCAATGAATATTGAGGTACAGGGCAATCCTTACTCGGAACAAATCCTCTTCCATCATGAAAGTTTGCTTATGCCATGGAGAAGGCCACTTGAGGCTCCAAAGGCAGCAGACATTTTTCCCCAGGTACGACAAATGGTATTGGATGGGAAATATAAAGAATCTATTGAATTAGCTTTCAATGAAATGGAGAAGGGACCTATTAAGCAAAATGTTTTTCCACATCCAACTGTATCAGCATTTCTTATGCGTTTGGATTTTCCAAAAACAGCGTCGGTCAAGGATTATCTCCGTACTTTAAATTTCGAGACCAGTGAGGCAAATATTTATTGGAACGACGATCGTGGAGAATGGCTTCGTCAGACTTTCACTTCACGCCCCGATAACATAGTTGTACAAATGCTAACTGCCCCCCAGGGCCAGTCGGTAAATGTTAAGATAGCCTTGTCTGATCCACCAAGAAGAATACGCCCCAACGCTGCTTTCAAACAGGGAGAAATGCCATATACCAGTAGTGGTGAAAGCGAGATAAAGCGTGATTTTAACGAAACCCGTCTTATTTACAAGTGTCGTTTAGATCCATCCACAGACAACAGCGGCTATGCCGGGGTTATCCGTGTAGTTCGTAATGGCGGTAAAGCCCGGATTGAAGATGGCGTTTTGGTCATTGAGAATGCGACTTCGGTAATGCTTCTTACTCGTATTGAATGGTTTGCCGACTACAGCGAGGCTAAAGTGGAAACCCTGCTAAAGGCTATAGAACAGATTACACCCGACTATAAGGCAATGGTGGAGCGTCACCGAAAGGTACAGTCGGAGACACTTAACCGCGTTACCGTTGACTTTAGTGGAGCCTCACAATATGGCATGTCTTCTGAGGAACTTTTGGCAGATCAAAGGTCGAGACAGGATTATTCGCCTGCTTTGCTGGAAAAGATTTTCGAAATGGGGCGCTATTGGTTTATTCTCACCAGTGGTAAGTATCCAAGCATGTCTGCCGAAGTCAATGCTAATATAAACCTGCAAATCTCGCCTGGTCCGCAGGGCGATTTGCGAGAAGGTATGGATGCCTATTTTAACTGGATGGAGAGCTTGGCACCGGACTTCCGTGTAAATGCTAAGAATATCTTCGGGATGCATGGCACGCATTATTCCCTCTGGCCCGACAAAGGAATGGGAGTCTCATTCCATTACTCCAGTGCCTCCAATTCCGGTGAAATATGGCCTCATCCATACTGGATTTCCGCCGGAGGCTGGTGTATTCGACCGTTCTGGGATCACTACCTGGTAACTGGCGACCTGGAATTCTTACGCAAACACATAGTTCCAAACCTGAAAGAATTGGCGCTTTTTTACGAAGATTTCCTTACGGTTACCGATAAAAATGGAAAATACATCTTTGCCCCGTCTTTCTCACCAGAGAATTGGCCTGCAAATCTGAATACAGGATGCATGATGTCGATCAACGCCACAATGGATATCTCTGTTTGCAGGGAAGTGCTGACTAATTTAATTGAAGCTTCGGAAACACTGGGTATTGAAACCGACAATGTGCCGAAATGGAAAGCAATGCTGGAAAAATTGCCACCTTATTTGTTCGAGCCCGATGGCACTTTGAAAGAATGGGCTTGGCCTACACTGCAAGAGAATTACAACCAACGGCATGTCTCTCATCTTTATGGAGTTTGGCCGGGGGATGAAATTGACCCTGATCGTACACCGAGACTAGCTTTGGCAGCTTTGATGGCCGACAGAAGGCGCGTACCGGAAAGGTTGGCTGCACATGGTCGTTGCCATCGTGCGTTGGTTGGTGCGCGGCTTAAAGACAGCTATATGGTGGATACCGAACTACGTCAACTGATAGAACAGGGCTATATCGGCACTACGCTCAGGTGTTCGCACGACCCGTATGCCAGACCTATGCCTGACGCGCAAGGTGGGATTCAAACAATTATGATGGAAATGCTGGCATACTCCCGTCCGGGTGTTATCGAGCTTCTTCCTGCACTTCCTCCCTCACTGCTAAAGGGTTCGATTAACGGAATGCTTGCCCGCACCTTTGCCAGAATCGACAAACTGACATGGGACATGGAAGCGCGGACTGTGGATGTAACAATAACATCGTTGAAAAAGCAAGATATTACCCTAATTGCAAGACAAGGAATTGTAGAAATATCTGCACCTGCCGGAATATTAGTAAAAGCGCTGGAAAAGGGTAAAACCAAATGTGAAATTCACTTACCAGAGGGACAACAGGTAGAAATACATCTAAAGCTTGGTCAAAACAAGTCATTAAATTGGGTTACTCAGGTGCATTAGCAAGCTAAATAAATAGTTGATTATTTCTACATCACATTTACATGGAATGATGCTAAAACAAGCTGTCAGTGACTGCCTTCAGTTGTTTTCGATCGCAGGTAATATTCATTGTTATTTTGTGTGATAAGGCTCATTTGCATCTTGGTAAGGTTGCGGCGTATTTGGTTTTCACTTTGTGGGGCGCCCGCTTGAGTAGTTGTAATTTTAAATAATTCAGCATCGTAAAACACAAAAAACCGGCAACTTTTCAGTTGCCAGGCTTTAATGTTATTACTTTTTGCCTTACGGCTGTTGCGTTTAAAACGTCGGCACGCGTCATAGACAGCGCACCAGCGGTCATCTTTTGTTAGTCAGAACACGCCGCCAAGTGGGGACATCTATCGATAATGGCTGTTACAAATTATTACTTATTGCTTATTGATATGCTTGCTTCGCAAATGTCGTTAGGAAACGACGGAAAGTCAGGGCACGCGTTAAAAAGAAAACGCGCGCCAGCCACAACGTCGAACACTTCCGCCAGCTTGGGGCCTTTTTCCAATCGCTTGTAATAAAGCGTAAAGCTGATACCCTGCCAATGCAGTAGTTTATATTAAACCGAAAAATTAATATTACATAGTTTAACAATTTCTTCATTTGGATTTTGAAAATGAGAAAATAACTTCCAAAATCTTA
>WSSedL1CaDRAFT_10000290_pt1 | contig 35245 bp, 39 predicted proteins | sample WetSurSL1Cattail_FD_9464 | JGI IMG/M metagenome (IMG submission 9464)
GTCGTACTAGTACGAACGAGCTTTGCAAACCAAAAACATTCAGTCGTACTAGTACGAACGAACATTGCAGACCGAAAACACTCAGTCGTACTGGTACGAACAAACTTTGCAGACCGAAAACACTCAGTCGTACTGGTACGAACAAACTTTGCAGACTAAAAACATTCAATCGTACTAGTACGACGAAACTAAACTTCGTTTTTTAAAACAATTTCCTGACTCCAAAGGAAATTTAAGTTGCCTCGTTTATAATTTATATCAGGATGCTATCCAATGCCACTTTTGAAAACTCCGTGTCTATTGCAACGTATAACCTCCATCAATCAGTAAGCTGGTACCAGTCATCCATTGGGTTGCGTCCGACAATAGATATGTAGCTGCATAAGCCACTTCCTCGGGCTTACCGTAACGTTTTAGCGGATATTTCAATCTGTCTTTCTCCAGTTCTTCTTCGCCAATACTTCCCGCTTTCAATAAATCGGTTTCTATCATACCGGGATTAATGCAGTTGGCACGAATACCTCGTGGAGATAGTTCCAATGCCACAGCTTTCATAAAGCCGGTCAATGCACTTTTCGAAGCAGCATAAATGGAACTGCCGATATAAGCACAATTATTACCGTTTATGGACGAGATATACACCAACGAAGCACCTTTGTTTAGCTTTTTATGTTGCAACACCAAACGCGTTAAATGAACTGGAACCAATGTGTTGGTTTGAAAAATATCATTTACATCGTTTTCTTCGGTCAACTGAAGTACCAGGGGGTTTGCAATACCGGCATTGTTTACCAATCCATCAATTTTGGGCAACGATTCCACCAGTTTTTCCATTTCCAGAAGATTAGTCAGATCGGCAGCAATTTGCAGATGTCCATCTCCTTCAAGCATGGAAACCGTTTCCGACAAACGGGATTCATTACGCCCTGTAACAATAAGAGTCGCTCCCATTTGCGAACAAACAACAGCGATGGCTCTTCCTATACCCGACGATGCACCGGTTACTAAAATAGTTTTGCCTGCTAATGAAAACGGATTCATCTTAGCTAAGTTTGGATTGTACCAGATCAAATAATTCCTGAACGGTATTGGTTGGTTTCATTTCCTCGGGCTTCAGCATTACCGAGTACTTTTTCCCAATCATATTCAAAATTGCCAAAGCATTCAACGACGACCATTCATCTAATTCTCTGAAACGGGTTTCAAGTGTGAATTCAGAAGCATCTGTGTCATCGAATTGTGCAGCAAAGTTTTTTACAAATTCGTTAGCGTCCATTTTATGTTCGTTTTAATATAGTTTATTGTATATGTTTTATCAAATAAAGTCCTGAATCAGATTATTCGGATCAGGTGTAAGCGGGGTCGATTTTGTCAGAAAAGAACTTCCGTTTTTGGTATTTTTCAGCAAAACAGATCCGGCGCCCAGTATATTTTGTTCTCCAATAGTAGTTTTATCTTTTATCACCGCACTCATGCCAATAAAAGTGTTCCTCTTGATTGTGCAAAAACCTCCTATCATAACATTGGATGTCAAAAAGCAATTTTCTTCAATTACGGAATCATGCCCGATTCTATTTCCCACATTAACTATAACGTTATCGCCAATTTTTACGTTTTGCATAAAAATGTTGCCTTCCATAATAAAGCTGTTTTCACCTACCTGCAAATCATTCCAGTATGAATTTCGCGAACAAAGATAGCTAATCAAGTGGTAACCTTTTTCTTTAGCTTCTCTGAATTTCAGTTCGCGCGTGGAGTTTAGTTTATGATACCCAATGGCAATAAACATGGCATACTCACTTGGCGGATAAACTTCATCCACTTTTTCAAAATCAACCACCGGAAGATCTAAAAAAGTCTTTGTTTTATTATATTCTGCATTAACCGTATAAGCCACAATTTCAAAGTCCGAATCATTCTTCAGATAAAAGCTTACCTGACTGGCAAAATCGCTGACACCAAAAATAATAATCTTTTTATAATCCTTTTTCATCGAATAAACGAATTACTTACTGCTTACTAAAAACGACCTACTATCAACTATTTGTAAATATCTCTTACAATGAAAGTTTGTCTGTTTTTTGTTTGATTAAAGAGCTTATCAATATAAATACCAAGAACCCCTAATGAGCTTATGATCACTCCTACGGAAAAAAGCAACGCTACAATCAAAAAGGTAAATCCTGAAAGTACAATTTCGGGGTTAATCAGTTTCTTTACCACAAAGAAAATTCCGGTGAAAACACTCAAAGCGGAGATGAAAAAACCGAATTTAAATAACACGATAAGTGGATAAGACGAAAATGAAGTAATAGCCTCCATGCTCAATGCAATTCGTTTACCCAGCGTATAGGTACTTTGTCCTTCCCGTTGTCCCTTTTTTATTGTTATCGGTATTTGCTTGTATCCAATCCATTGCATCATACCAGCCATAAAAATATTTTTATCGCCCATCTTAATCAACTCGTCCACATAACGTCGGCTCATTAACCGTTCGGTAAGCAGATTCTCCGGAATGCGAGTATCGGTCAAACGATTAAAGAAGGCATAGAATAACCCGCCAACTGTTCTCTCAATAAAAGAACCTTTGCGCGTTTCCTGAACACCATAAATCACATCACAACCCTGCTCTTCCTGCATCTTGTGATAAAAGGTAGGTATATGAGTTGGCGGCACTTCCAGATCACAGTCGATCAAAAAAACATGATCACCTGTAGAATATGTCAAACCGGCCATAATAGCATAATGATGTCCGAAGTTCCGCGACAAGTCAACAGCTACAATATTGTTATTTGTCTCTTTAAGCTTTAATACCTTATCCAACGATTTATCGGGAGACCCATCATTTACAAACACTATTTCGTAACTGCTACATTTAATTGAGGCCATTGCCTCTTCACATTGCGTTACAAAAGTATCTAGAAACCGTTCCGATTTATATAATGTGGTTACAATTGATAACTGTGGTTTGCTCATATTCTAAAACGTTTTTCGGCTTGATAAATAAAATATCCACTTCGGTCGGCACTACACTGAATAGCATGAAGTGTTGCATCTGTTATTTCTGATTCAATAATCTCTTTATATTTCTCCGAATGCTGAATTACGGGCAATAGGTGCTCGGTTTCCTTACAAAGAAAATAAACTCCCGCTGCTTGCTGATTATGCAAATGAGGCTCTTCAAACTCTCCCAGCGCAATATCAATGACTCCTTGTACAAAGTCATATCCGGTAGAAAGTTTTACCAAATGCGACCCTATAAAATCACCGCCCATCCTTGCTCCTACTTCAATCGCAAAGACATCTCCGGCACTGGTTATTTTAAATTCAGCATGACTGGCACCATAATTTATTTTCAGAGCAGCAAGCGCTTTGAGTGTTTCCGACTTTATTTTTTGTTGTATCTCCTGACTCAACAAACTGGGTTGATGATGCTCCAACTCTACAAAATACGGTTCTTCGGTTGTCACCTTATCGGTAATAGTCAAAATATAATGTTTTCCTTTCCACGAAATACTTTCGACACTCACCTCCAAACCTGAAACATATTCTTCTACAATAGCATGATGTGTAAACGATTCCTTTTGAGCTCGCTTTATAGCTTCGGGTAAATCTGCCGGATCTTCTATCTTTTTTACACCACGACTACCCGAGCGATCTGTTGGTTTAACGATTAAAGGATAACGAAAGTTTTCTACCGTATAATTTTCATCCGCAATAACAAAGCGTGGTGATGAAACCGAAAAATCGGCAAACCGACGACGCATCATGTATTTATCGGTTGCAGCAAATGCATCTTCAAAATCATTCGCAATTAATTCCATTTCGCGCGCAACAAAACAAACCGTTGGTACGGCAGCGTCCGAAGCAATGGTGGTAATTCCATTGATATGTACTTGTTGGCAAACTTTAAGTATTTCTTCTTTGTCAAGAATGGAAATAGGATAAAAATAATTGGCAACATCTTTACATACTGCACCATCTTCCCATGCGAAGCAATGTGTTTCAATGCCCATTTCAGCAGCCTTTTGCACAAGAGGTAACTGCAAATAGCTTGCTCCAATAATAGCTAATTTCTTCATATCAAAATCTAACGGTAACTATCAATCCTATAATGATTAGTCCCAGACCTATAACCTTCCCTATCGTAAATGTTTCACCCAAGAGCCACACACCCAGCAAAAAAACGATTGCCGGAGCCAAGCTCATAAATGGATAAGCTTCGGTGATTTGAAACTTTGTCATAGCCATAGACCAACAAACCGAAGCTATAAAAGCCGAGAGAAAACCGGAAAAAATAAATGGGTCAAGCAAAAATTTGGTATATGAAACCACCATATCCCAAATACCTGTGTGAGGCATGGTCCAGTTCAGTTTCAGGATTCTCCACTTAAGGATCATTTGCCCGTAAACGGTAAAAAAGAGTGTTGCAAATATATATAGATAACGCATAAATGTGTTGATTGTGTAAGGTGGAATGTGTAAAGTGTAAAGTAAGATTAAGAGTTTAACCGCTTTTCATAGGCAGTTTTCAATCCACTCAATTTTTTTGCTATCATATCAATAGTCATTTTTTGATCTACTAATTGTTTTTCAGTTATATATAATAAATCCAATGCAATGCAAAGTTGGCAATAAACTTCCATAAGTGATCCATAAGCAATTTCTATAAATCGAATCTTCTCTTTGTCTGATATTCGCGTAGTTCCTTCGGTAATATTTGATGCAATCGAAACTGAAGCTCTCTGTATTTGAGAACACAATCCATACTTTTCTTCAACAGGCATTATTTTGGTTAACTTATAAATTTCAACAATAAACATACGAGCATCACTCCATACATCTAATTTTTCGAAACTATATTTATACTCCATATTTAATTAATTTTAATCAATCAACATTACACAGTACACTTTAAACTTTACACCAAATCAAACAGTATCCATAAATGACCGTTGCACTTTATTAAATACAACTATGCCAATAGCCAAAAGAACAACCATAAAACCAAAACTGTAGCTCAATTGCCCCCAACTAAATGTTCCGACTCCCATGGTGCCATATTTAAAGGTTTCCACCAGCGATGTTACCGGATTTAAAGCCATAATCCATTGACGTTTTGGCGACATAGTGCTCAACGGATAAATAATCGGAGTGGCATACATCCAGAGCTGAACAACGAAAGTAAACAGTATCGTCAAGTCTCGGTATTTGGTAGTCATGGATGAAATAATGATTCCAAAGCCCAATGATAAACCAGCCAACATAATAATTACCAACGGTAGAAGCAGGATATATATATTGGGAGCAACATGCACCCCCATAATCAGATAATAAATATAAACCACCACAAAAAGCAAAAACTGAATACCCATTCGTACCAGATTAGAGGCCACAGTAGAAAGCGGCACAATCATCCTCGGAAAATAAACTTTTCCAAATATTCCCTGGTTGGTTGTGAAAGTTGAAGACGTTTTATTCAAACAATCGGAAAAATACTGCCAGCAAACTATACCTGCCAAATAGAACATAGGTTGTGGCAAACCATCAGTCGATATACCTGCAATGCCTCCGAACACAATCATATACATAAGCGTTGTAAGTGCCGGTTGTATAAAAAACCAGGTCGGGCCCAAGATTGTTTGCTTGTATTGCGTAATAATATCGCGCTTTACAAACATTGAAAACAAATCACGATACTGCCAGATTTCTTTAAAATCGACTTCTAAAAGCTTATTTTGGGGTTTTATAATTGTATTAAATTCCATCTAAGATTAATCTTTAGAAATCAAATTGGTTAAGTCAGAAAGTTATAATACCTTTTTATCAGAGAACTACGCTGTTTTAGCTCTGTAATTTATTTTAATGCAAAAGTAGTATTTTTTTAATGCTTATGACTAATAAAATCCGAATTAAAACAGTTCACATTACAATTAAAAACACATAACCAACAGATTAAACATATTCATTTTAACTTCAGATCATTGCAAATACCATCAGCTAAACATGGCATTTACAATCTGTTGTTTTTTATTACCTTTGCACCCGAAAACTTGTACATAAAAATGATTGACAACACTATATTTAACGATAAAAAAGTAGCATTTCACACTCTCGGCTGTAAGCTTAATTTTGCCGAGACATCGGCTATTGGAAAGCAGCTCACCGATGAAGGATTTGCAAAAGTAAAAACTGGAGAACAGGCTGATATTTGCATCATAAATACCTGTTCTGTAACCGACACGGCTGACCATAAATGCCGTCAGGCCATCAATCGCTTAAACAGACAACATCCTAATGCAATTATGATTGTAACCGGTTGCTATGCTCAATTAAAACCAGAAGAAGTAGCTGCCATTGATGGAGTTGACTTAGTTCTCGGGGCTAATGAGAAGTTCAATGTCCTTGAATATATACAAAAGCTAGACGGAACTGAAAAAAGTGAGATTCATCGTTCGGAAATAAAAAGAGTGCGGGAATTCAAACCATCCTGCTCTCGCGACGACCGTACACGCTATTTTCTGAAGGTGCAGGATGGATGCGATTATTTCTGTACCTATTGCACCATTCCTTATGCACGTGGACGTAGTCGGAATGCAACTATCCCCGAAACGGTAGCCATGGCTATGCAGGCTATCGAAGCCGGAGCTAAAGAAATTGTACTGTCGGGCGTGAATATCGGTGATTTTGGGAAAAGCACGGGCGAATCCTTTTTTGACCTCGTAAAAGCCCTCAATACAATTCCTGCCGATGTGCGCTTCAGAATATCATCTATTGAGCCGAATTTACTAACTGACGAAATAATAACGTATATTTCTACGAGCCATCGTTTTATGCCCCATTTCCATATTCCGTTGCAATCAGGAACTAACGAAGTGCTCCAACTGATGAAGCGGAAATATAACCGCGAACTGTTTGCACACAAGGTAGAGCTTATCAAAAGCCTTTTACCTCATGCATTTATCGGGGTGGATGTTATTGTGGGTGTTCGTGGCGAAACAGACGAACTTTTTGAGCAATCCTGTCGGTTTATTGACTCACTGGATATATCGCAATTGCACGTATTCACTTATTCGGAACGTGCTGGAACGAAAATGCTTGACATAGAATATACCGTATCGCTAAACGAACGTAAACGCCGTAGCAATGTGCTCCATGCTTTGTCCGAGAAAAAGACAAAAGCTTTCTACCAAAGTGAGATAGGCAATACCTATCCCGTACTGTGGGAAAGTAGGCACAACAGAGAATTTATGGTTGGGTTTAGCAGTAATTATGTAAAGGTCGAACGACCTTATGACAAAAAACTGGTTAACACCATTCAAATCGTAACTCTTGGAGAATGGAACGACGATAAGTCGGCATTAATTGGAGTTTAAGACTTCAACCGAATCAAATACAAATTAAGAATTTTTAATTGTGAATCAAATAATATGTTAGCAAAACGTATCATCCCCTGTCTGGATATCAAAAACGGACAAACAGTGAAAGGCATTAATTTCGAAAACATTACCGATGTTGGTGATCCGGTTGAGTTGGGAGCATTGTATGCCCAAATGGGTGCCGATGAACTGGTATTTCTGGATATCACTGCAACCAACGAGAAACGTAAAACCTTATCGGAACTCGTTACACGCATTGCCAAACATATCAATATTCCATTCACCGTAGGAGGTGGCATTTCAAGCGTGGAAGATGTATCGGTGTTACTGGCATGTGGTGCCGATAAAATTTCGGTAAATACATCAGCCGTGCACAACCCACAATTAATAAGTGATCTGGCCGGACAATTCGGTAGTCAGTGCGTAGTATTGGCTATCGACACGAAGTACATCAACGGCGAATGGTATGTTTTCCTGAATGGAGGGCGCATACCTACCGATATTAAAACTGTAGATTGGGCAAAACAAGCTGTTGCATTAGGGGCTGGTGAAATTTTACTCACTTCGATGAACAACGACGGTACTAAAGACGGATTTGCCCTGGACATTACACGTGCCGTTTCCGAAGCTGTAAATGTGCCCGTCATTGCCAGCGGTGGTGCCGGAACTATGGAACACTTTGTAGAAGTATTTGATGCCGGAAAGGCTGATGCAGCACTGGCAGCAAGCATATTTCACTACAAAGAGATTGGCATCCCCGAACTGAAAATGTTTCTAAAAGAAAAGGGCGTTGAAGTTCGGATCTGATATAAAACAAAAGCCTTTTTCCGCCCGAACTTGCGTTGTGGTGCAACGTAACGTTACGCTTAGGTACAACCAATGACCCCGCTCCAGACCAGCAGAGAAGAGTTAGCACACACGAAAATAAATGAATTTTGGAATAGTAATGAATAGAGAATAACCTGACAATTCGTTACAGCAGGTAGAGCTAAAAAATAAAAATGCTGTAAGCACTAATTCCGAAGAAAATAATACCTAGAACCCACACCGAGATCGTTTTATCGAATTCAGCAGTAGTTCTTTCATTATTGCGAACTAATTGTGCCGAACGATACCTTCTTAAAACCCAATAGCAAAGTAGAGCAGCAAGAGAACCTATAAGCGCTCCACCCAATATATCACCCGGATAATGAACACCTAGATAAATGCGCGAATAAGAAGTGATTATTGCCCATGAAAAGATTGCAAACGTATAGTTACGTTGCTTCAGAATTAAAGATGAAAGCAGCGCAAACCCTACTGTATTGGAAGCGTGCGACGACGCGAATCCATACATACCTCCGCTATAATCCCTAACTAAATGGACCAACCCTCTTAAATCGTCGACATGCGAAGGACGGAGTCGTTTAACCAAGTGTTTCAGAATACCGGATGCAACCTGATCGGAAATTACGATACAAAGAACTAAGGTCAAGACCAACCAAATAGCTTCTTTCTTCCATTGTTTTATAAGCACATATAAGACAGAAACATAAAGAGGAATCCAGGTAAGTTTAGCACTAACAGCATACATAAATCCATCAAAAAATGAAGTATGAAGTCCGTTTATTGACAGAAAAATATTCGTATCCAGCTGTTTCAGCAATTCAATCAAATGCATTACCCTGTGTGTATTATAAATTAAAATAGGAGAAGAGTGAAAACTTATATTTTCTCAACATTCGATTGTTCCAACCATCCTACATTTCCGCTACCTACCTTTATTTCGTACCAGTTGCCCAGCGTACTTTTCACAGTAACTTTGGTCCCTTCGTGCAACTGAAACAGATCGGTTCCACTTTTATCCGGCGAGCTTTTCACGGTCACAGCTCCCTGCATCACAATCGCCTGACCATGATTAACCAATTGATTTCGAGATATCCCTGCAAAAACAATAGTCAGAAAGCTGATACCAAACAGAACAAGACCGCAGTAAAACGAGGCCTTTCGAACAGCTCTTGAGGAACCGAATATAAATATAAATACCAGTGCAAGAGCTATAATAAAGATACTAAAGCTTGTAAACAGCCATTGATTTGAAGTCAGTGTGTTTATCAGATTTTGTATCCAGCGGCCTAAAAAGAAAGTCGACGATTGAACGTTATTATCTACAACCTTCAATTGTGCTAATTCCAGATTAAACCGTGCATCTTCAAAGGATGGCGAAAGACGTAATGCTCTTTCATAATTCAAAATCGAACGACCGATTTCATTCGATTTGTAGTAAGCATTTCCGAGGTTATAGTATAACTCCGGCGCTATACCATCTTTGGCTAATATTTCTTCATAACGCTTTGCAGCCGACGTATAGTCGCCTTTTACATATAAACTATTTGCTTGTTTTATCGCATCCGATTGTGCCGAGGCAAACGAGCCGAAACACAAAACTAAGGATATAAACAGAATGATACGTTTCATATAATGTTCTAAATGATGCATTTATTATTTCTTGAAAATTTCTTCCAAATCACTGATTGCCTTAATTGTATCTGCGTATAGATTTCCCATCTCCTGCTGGCCTGAATTAGGAGCATATCGGGCAAACTCACAGGTATTCAATATTTCAGTGAATTGATTGATATGAGTTGCTTCTACATTGTGCTTTGACAGTTCCGATTCAACATTATCTTTAGTCAGCAATGCAACAGGAATAGATAATTTATCACTCAAATAGGTCCAGGTTGCTTTCAATACCTCGTCGTAGAAACGGTCTTTATCACCTTCATTCAAGAGTTTTTGAGCTAACCGTAACCGTTTTTGAGCTACTTTATTAGCTTTCTTGTTCTTCACCAAACTAATATTGGCATTTTCTTTAGCTTGTTTTCGGAAGAATGTGAATAATATCAATGAGATAACCAACGGAATCAGATACATAAGCCAGGATATTACCGAGCCGAAAATAGGTTCTTCTTCTTTTGATAAAACAATCTTATCCGTCTGAATATATCGGATGTCTTTACTCAATTGTTTCACATCTTCTTTATCAACATAGCTGCTGGCAGCCACAGTAGAGCTTTCGCCACCTGCACCTTTTGCTACCTGCATTTGATAAACAGGAGTTCTTAAAGTTTTATAGCTTCTGCTTTGCGTATCAAAGTAAGAAAATTCGGCAGAAGGTATCTGAAAATTACCCGAATGCCGCGGAATAAACATATACTCTATGACCTTATTTCCTGACACACCGGACGAAGTTGTTTTAAAGTTGTTGGTTACCTTCGGATCGTATGCTTCAAATCCATCTGGGAACTTTATGGTTGGATTTTTTATCAATTTCATATTACCACTACCGGCAATATTCAACTTTATGGTAACAGCATCGTTCGTCTTGACTTGTGTAGACGAAATATTGGCATTCATATTAAAATGTCCAACAGTTCCGCTATAAGAAGCCGGCTTACCGACAGGAAGTGCATTTACATTAATTTTTATTGCAGGAGCAACCACGCTCTTTGTTACATTCGTATAAGAATCAAAAAAATCATCAAAAATGCTTCGTGCCGCAGTTTTGTTCTTCACCTGAACAACTGCCTCAAAGTTCCATTTATCAATTTGTAATACACCGGCATGTTGTGGATAAAGCAAAAATTTAAACAGGACAACTGAAGTATAATTTCGACCATTATAATGTTCTAGCGAAAATTGCTTATTCGTGGGTTGATCAATATCCTGCTTCATAAATCCATTGAAGTCAATCATCTTTTTAGGACTACATTGAACCACATCCACCAAAGTATAGAGCTTATAAGTTACCACAATGGCTTCTTGCTCATAAACATTTGTTTTTGAGGCTTCTGCACGTATAAACAGATTATCATTCGTTATAGCTGCACTACTTCCGCCCCGTGAAGAATTACCCTGAACACCTCCCTGCGATCTGGATGATGCCTTTGAGTCTGCTGGTAAAACTCTTATGGAAATACCATTAGAAGTATACTTACGTCCATTTACAATGATACTGGCCGAAGGAATAGTAAAAGTTCCAACTTTTTGTGCCTGAAGAGTATAAGTATATGAATCTGCTTCCGAAGAAGATTGACGTCCATTGATTATTTGAATGCTGGAACTGTGCGATTGAAACGGACCGGCTAAGATATCAAAATTATTTATCTCTGGAGCGCGTAAATCTCGACCCGAAGCATTCACTGAATAAACCAATTGAAATGGCTTATCTACAACAACTGATGATGGAGCTGATGCCGAAAAACGAACTGGTTCATCGGCTTTTGCTATAAACGAATTAAGTAATAAAAGCGATAGCGATAAAAAAATTATTCTGAGTTTCATATTCTTATTTAAAATCAAAGCATTAACAATTGTCAAGGATCAGTTAATCATCGGTTACCAATTCTTTTCAGCATTCTTAGTTCCTCTAACCTGCTGTTTTTTTGCTTTTTCCTGAGCATTCTTTTCATCCTGCTGCAAAGCATCTAAGATCTGTTGAGCATTCTCTTTTGACATCTGAGACTTCTGTTGCTGTTGTTGTTGAGGTTGCTCTTTTGGTTTTTGATCCTGTTTAGGTTGATTTTGTTTATTCTGATCTTTATTTTTATCCTTGTCCTTGTTTTTGTCTTTATTCTTATCTTTATTTTTATTCTGTTGCTTCAACAGAGCCTGCGCATAGGCCAGATTATAACGGGTTTCATTATCTTTGGGGTTATTTTTTAAAGCCATTTCGTAAGCCTTGATACTCTCTTCTACTTTCTTATCAAGCAGTAATGAATTACCTGTATTGTGAAATGCGGCAGCTATTCGTTGTTTCTCTTTGGGCTGAAGCGATATTGCATTATTGTATTGCTGAAGAGCTTCAGCATATTTTTTTTGCCGAAACAAAGCGTTCCCAAGATTATATGTGGCCTCAAACGATTTCGAATTCTTTTGAAGTCCTTTACGATAAGCTATCTCAGCTTCTGTGAATTTCGATGACTTATACAACTTATTACCATTTCGCACATCATCACTTTCTTTCTGAGCTGAAACAGAAACTGTCAATATACTCATCATCAATATATATACTATCTTTCTCATTGCCTGAATTGTAATAAATAAATTGTCAAATTCTAGTGACTTTTTCTTTTAAATCAAAGATTTTGATCTTACTCAATCGTTTATTCTTTCTGTCAAATATAAAGAAGTCAACAACTAATATAAGTAATGCCAGCAAGGCAAATGATTGAAATTGCTCATTATACTCTGAAAAAGCACTCGATTTTATATCCGATTTTGCCAGTTTATCAAGTTCTTTATTGATAACCCGATAAGCACCATTACTATTATCTGCATGAACATAGGTTCCCTTGCCGGCAAATGCTATTTGCTTACACATATCTTCATTCAGTTTCGAGACTACTACATTTCCATCTTTATCCTTCATAAAGCTCATAGTTCCTGGAACCGGAATCGGAGCTCCATCAGATTTTCCCATACCAATTACATGCACTGCAATATTATTTTCAGCAGCCAACTTTGCAGCACCTATAGCATCATCTTCATGATTTTCGCCATCAGTAATCACAATAATAGCTCTGCCTGCTTGACCTTTAGTTCCAAATGATTTTATAGCCAAATCAATAGCACTTCCAATTGCTGTCCCCTGACGAGGAACTAGTTGAGGGGAAATAGATGATAAAAACATCTTCGCAGATACATAGTCAACTGTTATTGGTAGCTGTGTATAGGCATCGCCTGCAAAAACGACTAACCCAATTTTATCATCAGTCATGTCATCTACCAACTGAGATAAAACCTGTTTTGCATTATCTAACCTACTTGGCAGTACATCCTGAGCCATCATTGAATTCGAAACATCCAAGGCAATCATTACTTCGATACCTTTACGCTTGTTTTTTTCAACTTTTGTGCCAAACTGAGGTTGAGCCAAGACTATTATAAGAAAAAATATAGCAACCAACTGCAAATAGAATTTAAGCTGCGGGCGAATTTTTGACACATTAGGCATTAGTTGAGCCAGCAAATCAGGATTTCCAAATTTGGCTATATTTCTGTGTTTCTGTATGCTTGTATAAATAAATATACCTATCAATACCGGGATTAACAGAAGCAAAAATAAATATTCAGGGTGAGCAAATCTAAACATTATGTTTTAAATAGTTTGATAAGTTTTGTATTCTCCGTTTAGTGTTCTAAACTTTTAATTATCGACAACAAGATCAATATTAAACTTATTGCGATCAATCAATTATGGAATTCGTCTGAAAACAGTGTTGCGTAACAGAACCTCTAATGACAAAAATAAAAATGCTAAGATACTAAACACATAAAACTGTTCATCTTTTTTATTATATTCATGCACCTTAATTCTAGTTTTTTCCAACTGATCAATTTCCTGATAAATATGTCTTAGCTTGGAGTTATCAGTAGCACCGAAATACTTACCACCAGTCATATTTGCTATATTCTGCAAAGACTTTTGATCAAACTCCGACTGTACCTGCTGATATTGAATTCCCATCGGAGTTGGGATCGGAATCCTGATAGTACCACGTGTACCTACTCCAATAGTATAGATTCTGATTCCAAATGTCTTTGCTATTTCTGCTGCAGTTATTGGAGCAATATCTCCACTATTATTGGAACCATCAGTCAACAAAATGATTACTTTAGATTTTGACTTACCATCTTTTATTCGATTCACGGCATTCGCCAAACCAAGTCCGATAGCTGTTCCGTCTTCAATTAATCCATAATTCACACCACTGAACAAATTGATTAGCACTGCATGATCCGTTGTCAATGGACACTGCGTGAAACTTTCGCGAGCAAAAACCACCAACCCGATATTATCATTCGGACGGGAAAGGATAAATTCAGAGGCTACAGATTTAGCAGCTTCTAACCGATTTGGTTTTAAGTCTTCCGCCATCATAGTTCCCGAAAGATCTAACGCCATCATAATATCTATTCCTTCTGTATTTTGCGTTCTCCAACTATTTGAAGCTTGCGGACGAGCCAACGCCATAATAATAGACGCTATAGCCAAAGTTCGTAGAATAAAAGGAATATGTCTTAACTTTACTTTTCTGCTTTTTGGAAACTGTACCAAATTCCGATGCGATGAAATCTGAAGGCTCGCATCCGATTTATGCATCTCCCAAACATACCAAAATATGATTGGAATAAGCAATAACAGTAAGAATAAATATTCTGGATTATGAAATGTCATCATTATATTATAATTACAATAATTGATTATGTATATCAATTACTTAGTCTCATTTATTTCTTCAGTTTTAACTTCGGATAACGGTTTTGGCTCTTCCACTTTCGTTTGATTGACAAACAAATAAGCGTTCAAAAGGCTTAATTCATGCTCATCCGGCATTGCATCCCACTTTGCAAACTTAACCAAATCAGCTAATTTTAATATTTGTTCCAAGCCCAGATAGGTTGCTTTTTGCTCTAGTTTGAGACCTCGTAGTTGTTCCAGAATTTCATCTGAGGTCATTTCCATACTATTAATATTGAATACTCTTTCAATGTATTCCCGAAGTATATCAGTCAACTGTGTATGAAATTCTTTCGATCGCCCATGCTGCCAGGATTTTTCTTGTTTCATTTTATCCAACTGGTTCAAAGCAACAACATGCGCTGGTAAAAGTAATCTTATTTCTTTGTCATTCAATACCGGCTTTTTCTTGAAATACCTTTTGTATATAAAATACAGCAAAACAAGTAAACCAATAATTACAACAATAAGAAGAACTGTCAGCAAGAAGCTTTTCCAATCAAATTTAGGAGATAAAACAGACTTTATATCAGCTATTTTATTAGAGGCTGTATCAATTTTAAATGGCTGGACAACTTTAAGTGATAATGATTTGGACCAGACAGTATCTCCATTTAAAACAAATGGAAAAGGAGGAATGTATATCAACGAATCTTTAAAGGCCGTAACCAGATAATGTTGATTAACTAATAAATGTCCATCAGGCGATTTTGCAGTATCAGTTTTAACTGGTTCTACAGTTTCCAATCCAGCAACGATATTGCCTGAAAAAACCGGCATAACTACTTTCTGTTTTGGCTGCTGTGATACCTGAAATGTCAAATGAGTCTGACTCCCTATCCAAATAACCGTAGAGTCTAAACGAGCATTAACGGTTATTTTCTGAGCCCGCAAATCAACATGTGCTAAAGAGGCGATAAGAAGAGACAACAAAAGGAATTTTCTCATACAAATATTTAATTATTCAATTTCCAATTTTCTAATTTATAAATATCTACTATCCATATTTTCAAATTGGCATCTTCAAAAAACTAGGCTCTCATTTTAAACAACTTCATCAGAGCCTTAACATAATCGTCAGACGTACTCATGGAAACCAAATCAACTCCTGATTTTGTGAATGTTTTTTGTAAAGCTAACTGACCTTCTCCCCAGGCATGCTTATACGTAGTACGCAGGCGTTTGTCGGATGTGTCTACCCAAATTCTCTCACCTGACTCGGCATCTTTTAATTTCACCAAGCCAACATTAGGTAGTTCTGTTTCACGAAGATCATAAACCTGTAAAGCAACTACATCGTGCTTCTGGCTTGCAATATTCAACTCTTTTTGAAAATTATCATCAATGAAGTCGGATATAATGAATGCAGTACAGCTTTTTTTGATAGCATTTGTAAAATAGCGCAAAACTCCGGCAATATCTGTCTTATTACTTTCCGGCTTGAAATCAATCAATTCCCGAATAATATGCAATACGTGCTTGCGACCTTTTTTAGGTGGAATAAACTTCTCTATTTTATCTGAAAAGAAAATTACACCTATTTTATCATTATTCTGAATGGTTGAAAAAGCCAATGTGGCAGCTACCTCTGTGAAGATATCTTTCTTTAGTTGAGACGCAGAGCCAAATTCACGACTTCCAGAGACATCAATCATCAGCACCACTGTCAACTCACGCTCCTCTTCAAAAACTTTAATGTACGGATGCCCAAAACGAGCAGTTACGTTCCAATCAATGGATCGAATGTCATCTCCATATTGATATTCACGTACTTCAGCAAAAGTCATTCCTCGCCCTTTGAAAGCAGAGTGATATTCACCGGCGAAGATATTCTTCGACAGTCCACGTGTTTTAATCTCAATTTTCCGTACTTTCTTTATTAATTCACTGGTTTCCATAATTCGAATTTGCCAATGTGACAATAGGCCAACAGGCTATTTTTCAATTATAAATAACATCACAAACATTACCAATTTTCTTTCTTTTTACCAAAACAATAATCGGTAAAGCAGCATATTATTTAAGGCACTTCAACCGTGTTTAAAATATCTGTGATAATCTCATCCGAAGTCACATTATTAGCTTCAGCCTCATAACTCAAACCAATACGATGGCGTAATACATCGTAACAAACTGCACGAATATCTTCAGGTATAACATATCCTCTTCGTTTGATAAATGCATAAGCCCGTGCTGCCAAAGCTAAATTGATAGATGCACGAGGAGAAGCCCCAAAAGAAATCATTTCTTTCAATGAGTCCAAACCATAATCTTGCGGAAAGCGGGTAGCAAATACAATATCAACGATATAACGTTCAATTTTTTCATCGATATAAACCTGACGAACCACATCCCGAGCTTCAATAATATCTTTTGGAGTTAATATTGGAAGTACCACTGGCTTTTCCTTCAGCAAATTCTGACGGATAATCAGTTTTTCCTCTTCTTTCTTCGGATAATTGATAATTACTTTCAACATGAAACGGTCAACCTGAGCTTCGGGAAGAGGATAAGTTCCCTCTTGCTCAATCGGGTTTTGCGTTGCCATTACTAAAAATGGTTCTTCCAATTTGTATGTATGATCACCAATAGTCACCTGACGTTCTTGCATCGCTTCAAGCAACGCACTCTGAACTTTAGCTGGGGCACGGTTTATTTCATCTGCCAAAACCAAATTAGCAAAAATCGGTCCCTTTCTAATACTGAACTCTTCATTTTTTTGACTATAAATCATAGTTCCAACCACATCAGCCGGCAATAAATCAGGCGTAAACTGAATTCGACTATAATTTCCTTTAATCAAATCCGACAAGGTTTTAATAGCCAAAGTTTTTGCCAAACCCGGTACACCTTCAAGTAAAATGTGACCATCAGAAAGTAAACCAATCAATAACGACTCTACCAAGTGCTTTTGACCTACAATTACTTTATCCATTCCCATGGTTAATGCATCAACAAAAGAGCTTTGTTTTTCTATTCTCTCATTAAGTTCCCTAATATCAACAGATTGAATCATATTATTTTATGTTTGTATTGTTGTTTTTTTGTTGAACAAATATAGTGTTATTTGAAACGTTAATCCACATATTTGACATCTATTAACGTGAATTTAGAACATTAAGTACAAATCGATTTTATCACTAAATTTCTTGACGCATTTATACTTTTTTGAATTAAAAAAAGTTCCGTATATGCAAATAGATGCAGAGCAGATATGGTTAAATAACAAGACGACAGTACTATTAGTAAAAGCGCCCAATAGTTAGACAAGTTAATTATTCACATAGACATCATGCAACTCTTTTGCCTTTTTGATACAACGAGGATTAGTCGCATCTATCAATCTTGAATCCAGTTTGGGTATTTTAATTAAGGTTCCCTGAGCAATACGATCCGGATTCGGTATTTTAGCCCTATTGGCTTCGTAAATATAAACCCAAAAATCTTTGTTACCATAATACTTTTTTGCCATCAAAGTCAGTCGATTTCCTGGTTCAATAGTTTCCGTTGCAATAAATTGCTTATAAATCCTCGGATTATCAAATAACAATTGAAGACTATCAACCGCTTCCTTCTTCTCTATAGAATCATTATCCGCAGTATCTTTCGGTATCACAACAGTTTTAATTGCCGGAACCGGCTTAGGCTTTGAAGCAAACCAGCCCGAGATAGTATTTAAAGTCTCAGTAAATGACATGCTTTCAGCAGCCTTAGTAATATTAGTTTTACATTTATCGGCGAAACTTGTAACCGGTGGGCAAAAGAAATACAAGCCAAAGCCACTAGCACCAAGCAACAGAACAACAATTAAAACCCATAGCCATGCTTTTTGCCTTTTGGGGGACTCAAGATCCTTTAAAAATGGGGTTGACTCAAACTCGGGAATCGAATTATCTATTGATTCAAAAGCTTCCGGTTCAAGGTTCTCTTTTTTAGATTCAGGAGAAAATATAGAATCGACCGGTTTTCCTATAACTATCTTTTCATGGAGAGGTTCAAACTCATCTTCATGTGACGCAATCTTTTCATGCTCGAGCGGGACATCTGCTATTACTTTTTGATCTTCTTCTATTTTATCAACAAAGACTTCGTCTGGCTCATCAGTTTCTTCAAGTAATACTTCATCCTTTTTTGTTGGAACCGCTTTTGTCTTTGGAGACAGGGCCTGGATTTCATTAATAAGATCTTTTATCTCAGTTGCTTGATCCGTAAATATTCTCAACGGATCAAGACCTACTTCAGTGCTTTCTTGTATTGGCTCCGGATTCTCCGATTCTAATTCAACAGGCGTTAAATGAGCGAAGGGTTCATTTACAGCATCTCTCAAAATCGTATCCGGAGTAAAAACCACTTTATGATATCCCGACAACAAAATTTCTTCGCCAGTCTGAACATTTACACTCTTCCGAGGTTCATTCCACTGAAGCTTAAACGCACCAAAATTCTTAATTCTGACAACTTCTCCTGATAACAAAGCCTCTTCGATAGAAGAAATCATTGCTTTCAAAAACTCTTCTGCCACACGTTTACTAACCATCGATTTTGATGAAACGAGGTCAATAACTTCCTGAGATGAAATTTTTCCCTTATTCATTATGAGGCAAATCTTTAAGTTTCTCTTTCAGAATATTACTTTGCTTGAAACTAACAACTAATTTCGGCGGAATCAGTGTTCTGATTTGAGTAGCTGGATGAACCGATAGACGTTCTTCTTTTTTTCGTACTTCAAAGTTGCCAAAACTTTGAAAGCCAATAGTTTTTTCATCAACAAGCAACTCCGTACAAGTTGCAACCGTAACATCCAACAAGTCAGCAACTACCGACTTCGGAGCATTCAGTTTGATTGCCATGCTGGCTATTAATTCCTTGTGGTTCATAATAATTGAAGCCTCCTAAATTTCCAAAGAGGAAACCTTCAAGACTTAGTTAATAGATTATTACTGTTATAAAAAAAATCGCAATCAACGTTTCAAGTCCCTCTCAGGTAATTTAGGGGGCTACTCCATAAAGATCAAAATCAGTGGCATCAACAATTTTTGCCTGATAAAACTCACCTTTTCTTACGCCCGGGGTAGCAATTGGGATCAACACTTCCGGATCAACTTCAGGCGAATCATATTCAGTTCTTCCTACAAAATACTCATCCTCCACCCTATCAATCATAACTTTCAATGTTTTCCCAATCTTAGCCTGATTAATCTCTGCTGAAATACTTTGTTGAATAGACATTATTTCATCAACCCGTTTCTGCTTCACTTCATCGGGAATATCATCCTGATAGGTTTTATATGCAAAAGTTCCCTCCTCATTCGAAAATGCAAAAGCTCCCAAACGCTCAAACCGCGCCTTCCGAACAAAGGTTTTTAGTTCTTCAACATCTTCTTCCGTTTCATCAGGATGTCCTAAGAGCAAAGTCGTACGCAAATGTATATCGGGCACTTCGGTTCTAATCCTATCAATAAGCTCGTAAGTCTGAGCCGAGCTGATATTTCTCCTCATCTTAGTCAGCATATTATCACTAATATGCTGTAGAGCTATGTCAAGATAGTTACAAATGTTATCACGCTCACGCATCACCTTCAGAATATCGTAGGGGAACTGGGCAGGATAAGCATAATGTAAACGCAACCATTCCACCCCCGAAATATCAGAAAGCCGCTCTGTTAGTTCAGCTAATTTCAAGGTTTTATAACGATCATGCCCGTAATACGACAAATCCTGCGCAATCAACTGAAATTCCTTAACGCCTTTGGATACCAACACTTTTACTTCACTTTCAATGTCTTCCATTGATCTGGAACGATGTTTTCCTGTTATAATAGGGATAGCGCAATAGGAACAAGTACGATTACAACCTTCAGATATTTTTATATACGCATAATGATTTGGCGTGGTTAATGTTCTTTCCAATCGCAAATCAGCCCGGTACTCTTGCCCTATCTCCTTGAGGATATCAGTATAATTAAATTTGCCATAAAATTTATCTACCTCGGGGATTTCCAAACTCAACTCTTTCAAATATCGCTCAGACAAACAACCCATAACAAAAAGCTTTCCTATTTTATTTTGCTTTCTTAAATCAGCAAACTGTAAAATAGTATTAATACTTTCCTCTTTGGCATCACCAATAAACCCACAGGTATTGACAATTACAATCTCACCGTCTGGATTATCAGCATCGTGACGCACTTGATAACCCAACACATCAAACTGACGCATTAACTGCTCCGAATCAACCAGATTTTTCGAACAACCGAGCGTCACAACATCGACTATTCCTTTACTTATATTTTCAATTGACATATTACAAGTTCTACAAAGATTCTTTGAATCTAAACAAATAAGTGAGTTACTTCTTTAAGTCTCCTCTGAGAAAATTAGGGGCATTTATTCGAAAAGCGTTTCAACAAACTTGTCTTTGTCAAATACTTGTAAATGGTCTATTCCCTCGCCAAGCCCAATATATTTAACCGGAATTTTAAACTGATCAGAGATACCAATTACCACACCTCCTTTAGCCGTACCATCAAGTTTAGTAATGGCCAACGCTGTCACATCGGTTGCTTTGGTAAACTGCTTGGCCTGCTCAAAGGCATTTTGCCCCGTAGAACCGTCAAGCACCAGCAGCACTTCATGCGGAGCATCGGGTACGATTTTTTGCATCACGTTTTTAATTTTAGTCAGCTCATTCATCAAGTTGATTTTATTATGCAAGCGGCCGGCCGTATCAATAATCACTACATCCGCATTATTGGCTTTAGCAGAAGCAATAGCATCATACGCCACAGAAGCCGGGTCAGCACCCATTTTTTGTTTTATCACAGGTACTCCGGCACGTTCACCCCAAATAACCAGCTGATCAACAGCTGCTGCACGAAAAGTATCGGCAGCGCCAAGATATACTTTTTTGCCTGCTTTGGTAAATTGGTAAGCCAACTTTCCGATAGTTGTGGTCTTTCCAACGCCATTAACACCCACCACCATGATTACATACGGCGAATGCGGCAACACGGCATCAAAATCAATCGGAGAATCTGAATTATTTTCGCCTAACAAAGCTGCTATTTCTTCTTTCAAAATTGCATTTAACTCTGTTGCATTTATATATTTCTCTTTGGCAGCACGTTTTTCTATTCGTTCGATAATACGCAAAGTGGTTTCAACGCCTACATCCGAGGTTATCAATACCTCCTCCAAATTATCAAGCACTTCGTCATCGACTTTCGATTTTCCTGCAACAGCACGTGTCAACTTCGAAAATACACTTTTTTTGGTCTTGGACAAACCCTGATCAAGCGTCTCTTTCTTTTCTTTGCTAAAAATATTAAATAAACCCATTTCTCTTATTTTTCGATTTAAAATTCCCAAATACCTGTTTGCACATTAAAAAACTGTACTTATCATTAGTTTATTGAGAATTAGCTTACAAAATTAAACTTTTTTTCTGAGCTTACGGCAAAAAAAAACCTCTCATTTTTATATCTGAAAGGATTCTTGTTATAAATTCAAGAATGATTGATTGATTTTCATAATACACTATATTATTTTTCGCTTTAAATTTGCATCCCAATTTTCAGCCGGCAAGCCCGAAATCGCCCAACACCTCAAATGACCTTAATACAACTTAGGGCAAACTTACCACACAAAGCTGCAGAAACTCAAAAAATCGTCGTACTAGTACGAACGAACCAAGCAAAACTGCGGCGCTCATTCGTACTAGTACGAACGAACCAAATGAAATTGCGACACTCATTCGTACTAGTACGAACGAGCCAAACAGAATTGCGGCACTCATTCGTACTAGTACGAACGAGCCAAACGAAATTGCGACAGTCGTTCGTACTAGTACAACGGTTTTGAACAAAAAAAAGTCCCTTCATTAATTAAAATGAAAGAACTTTCCAATTCTTTAGGGAACGATGTATCTTATTTTGTGAAATATTCTTTCACTTTATCGTTGTGTACAATTTCTTCCTGGAACATATAAGCACCGGTCTTAGGTGATTTCACCATTTTGATAACCTTTGCGAATGAACGTCCTTCTCCTTTTTGGAGAGATGCAACCGCTTTCTTAGCCATGATTCAGATATTATTTAATTTCTTTGTGTAATGTTACTTTCTTCATTATGGGGTTGTATTTTTTCAACTCCAAACGTCCCGGTGTATTTTTTCTGTTTTTCACAGTAATATAACGTGATGTTCCGGGCAGACCGCTTTCTTTATGCTCTGTGCATTCCAAAATAACTTGGACTCTTGCTTCTTTCGATTTTTTCGCCATTGTGTAGTTCTCCTAAAAATTATGCGTATAAATAGCCTTTTTCTGACGCTTTTTTAATGGCAGCATCTAATCCAATTTTGTTGATGGTACGTAGTCCGTTAGCCGAAACATTCAAGCTAATCCAGGTATCTTGCTCTACCCAATAGAATTTCTTTGTAAACAGGTTCACATCAAATGTTCTTTTGGTACGACGTTTTGAGTGTGATACGTTGTTTCCTACCATTGCTTTTTTACCGGTAATCTGACAAATTTTTGACATTTCTATATCTTTTTATTGTTTACATTTTTTCTCAAAAACAGTGTGCAAAAGTATAGTATTTTTTTCAATCACACAAGCTTTTTCAGTCTTTAAATTTCAATTAATCTGGAAGCCTAATTCGAAGCTCAAATAAATAACTGATAATGTTTTATTTAGTTTGAAGAATTTCTTTCAACATAAGTAATGCAGCTTGTGTTGCACGTATGATATTCTGCTCTCGCAAGGACCCAAATCGAAATTCGCGACTCAAAATCACTTTTGCCGAACTTACTGCAATCCAAACAGTTCCAACCGGTTTTTCAAGAGTACCTCCAGCTGGACCGGCAATTCCAGACGTGGCAACGGCAATATCCACTTTCAACAACTTACGTGCACCTTCGGCCATTTGTTCTACAACCGATTGACTTACCGCCCCATACTGAGCTAAGCTTTCGGCAGAAACCTGTAAAACATTTGTTTTTATTTCATTAGAATAAGCCACCACCGAACCTTTAAAAAATTCAGAGCTACCTGGAATTAAGGTAAACTCATGAGCAATGTTGCCACCGGTACAACTCTCGGCAGTTGCAACCATCAGCCCTTTCTCTTTCAGTAAATCGCCCACCAAATTCTGAATGGTCACATCCTCATAAGCCACAATTGCATCACCAAGTAGCTGCGACAACTTATCCACCTGTTGATTGATGCTAAATTCGAGTGCCAGCATATCATCCAACAATCCGCTTAAGCGCAGCTTTATAATACCGGAATTGGGTAAATAAGCCAACCGTATATATTCCGGCAATTGATTTTCCCAATCTGTAATTTTCAAAGCCAAAGCAGACTCCGGATAACCATAAACCTGCACCGTTTTATGAAGCAAAACGGGAGTTTTAAACAAGTTTTGTAGTCGCGGAATAATTTCCGAACTCATCGCCTGCTTCATTTCGTATGGCACACCCGGCATAGAGACAATAACTTTACCGGCTTTCTCAAACCAAGTAATCGGGGCAGTGCCAACAAGATTCTGAATTACCGTACAGTTTTCAGGCACCATTGCCTGAGCTCGAGTCAGCTTATTTATCACAAAAGCAGGGCGACTGGCAAACAATTGCTCAATATTCTTCAACACAGCCTCGTCGAAGATCAGTTTTGTATTGAAAAACTTAGCCAAAGTCTGTTTCGTTATATCGTCATTCGTAGGACCTATTCCTCCTGTAAGAAGCACAATATCCGCCCTCTCCAGAGCCAGATTCAGCGAATCTAAAATATGTTTTTCATCATCGTGAATTGAGGTTATTTGAACCAATTCAAAACCACACTTATTTAATTCTGTGGCCATCCATGCAGAGTTAGTATCAACTATCTGTCCAATAAGAATCTCATCACCAATAGTGATAACCTCCACCTTCACACGATTTGTTTTCATTTTATTTCCTGTTTTTTAATTCTGCATCAGCTATCTCTAATTGTTCATACCAAGCCTCACCAAACCTGCGAATCAACGGTTCTCTCAAAAATCTATATATCGGCGTACTCAATTTTCCTCCAAGTGTACGAGCGCAATTACACACATTCCAACGATGATAATTTACAGCTGTAAACTCATTGTATTTTTGCAAACGTACCGGGTATAAATGACAAGAAATTGGTTTATAAAAATCTGTTTTTCCTTCGCGATAAGCTTTTTCGATGGCACACTTACAAACTCCGGTTTCATCTGTATATGTAAAAACACATTCAGCACCATTCACAATGGAAGTTACCGGCTCATCATCGTCATCAATATACGAAACACCCTGTTTGCGTATTACTGCCTTCGATGTCTCGGTTAGGTCATCCCATATTACAGGGAGCAGATCTTCTATGATTTTCACCTCTGAATCTTCCAATGGTGCACCATCATCACCTTCTATACAGCAAATTCCTTTGCATGAATTTAAATCACACACAAAGCGCTCATCCAGCAGCTCAAGACTTATTATAGTATCATCTATTTGTAACATTTCGTTTAATTATAAGTAAACAATAAAAAGCATCCATACTTAACAATCAGTTATCATCATGCCCCTTCAAAACAGGTATACTGATATGGTATTTCACAGCTAATACACGAGTCAGAATTACAGAAGAAGCAGATAAAATTTGTGTTATTGTGGAAGAAAAATGAGCTTCGTAACAGCAAAGAAACACCACTCCCCCAATCACACAGGCTAAAGCATAAATATCTTTTCGAAAAATCAACGGAAGTTCATTAATTAAAATATCTCGGGTAATTCCACCAACAGAGCCAGTTATCATACCCATTACAATGGCCACCCAGAAAGGAAACCCCGCATCTAATGTCCGTTCAATACCAACAACAACAAACAACCCTAACCCAATAGTATCAAAAATAAAAAATGTATTATTAAGCCTGATAATAAATTTGCCAAACAAGATAACCGAAATGAGCGCCAATCCTGTCACAATAAGATATGAAGGTTGAGTCATCCAGAACGGAGTAACATTCAATAATAGATCACGAGTCGTTCCACCACCAATTGCTGTAACCAATCCTACAACATATGCGCCAAACCAATCAAAACGCTTTGCCGAAGCCAATCTGATTCCACTTATTGCAAAAGCAAAAGTTCCTGCATAATCTATCAAATGGATAAAATTCATATTGAGCAGAAAGTGTCATTAAAATTACGAAAAAAGCGTATCAAAGAAATTTGATACGCTTCAATCAATATATTTTGATATCAATTTATTTCTTAGCAGGTAAAGCCTGATTCGCTGGAGTTTTTGTTGCTTCTGGATTTTCTCCAAAATTAGGTGCTACTACACCTGGTTCAGCCTGCTTTGCATGTTGAACTTGATCTTTGATTTCAGATTCGTTATTTAAACCTGTAGACTGATGTTTGTGTACACCAACAGATACAATTGAGAGCACTACCACGGCAATTACCAATCCCCAAGTCATTTTCTCAACAAAATCTGTAGTTTTCCTGACTCCCATAATCTGGTTTGAAGAAGAAAAACCTGCAGATAGACCTCCACCTTTTGAGTTTTGTACCAAGACGAATAACGTAAGCAAAATAGATAAGACTACAATTAAAATGATAATAGCAATGTACATAATATTGTTTATTTTTTTGAGTTTGCGATAATTTTTTCCAAAAACCGAATTTGGTCTGCAAAGTAAACACTTTTTTTCGGATTATTCAAATTTAATACCTTCAATATTTCAATGGCCTCAGCATATTTTTTTGATACAATGAGCTCTTTTGCTTTATTTTCCGAAATTATCTCAGATACCGCATCCATCCCGACCATTTGCTTTTCTTCTTCAGGAACAATATTAAGCTCTTTCAAATTAATATCATTATTTTCCATCACTATTTCCGGAGAAGAAGTAACAATGGTACGAGCCAATTTTAATCGTTCAGCCAGATTCTTTAAAGACTGCTTTGTGTCCCCTCCATCGGATTCAACAATATTCATTAAATCAAAATAGTCACCACCCGATTTAGTCATGCGCGCTCTCCGAAATGCTACCGGTGAGACTACCCTTTCAGGATTAAGATAATAATATAACCAACGGCGACTTGAGCAATATAGAGAGGCTATTTTTAGATTACCTGCAAATTGAATACTTTTCGAATCTTTCAATGCCTTGACATAGAACAATCGCGTTGCAGCAAAATACGGATATAAATCCATCAACTCCTTGAAATCAGATATATGCTCTGTAGAAACCAATTCCGGTTTTCTTACAATAGCTATAAATTCTTCATGCGTCATAGTTTACTATACATTAGCATTAAATAAAGAAATTTTAAGGTTTATCAAATTGCAAATATCTGTCGACTACAATTACCATTTCGCAACTGTGTCATTGTAAATATTATCAACGATATCAGCTATCATTAATTTCATTAATGCTTCCTGAACATCAGTCAGCATGCTATGACTGTCAAAAGTTTGAAAAGCTGAATAGGTTTTTTCAAAATCATCTTCCGGATTCGAATTATTTGAAAAACGGACTTTAATTGTGAGTGTAAGTTTTGTTTGCGAGGCATAGGTATCAGCCGAGATAGCCATTGGCGTTAACTGGTAACCAACGATTTCACCTTCCAAATGCATTTCACCACCTTTTTTTAGCACTTGCAACCGGGTTTGTTTACTATATGCATCCCGTAATGTTTCAGAAAATTCCTGCGAAAGAGGAGGATACACAAGTTCTGCGGTATTAGGAAAATCCGTAATTGAAATAGATCGTACTTTATTATAGTCAATATTAGACCCATTGAATTTATATGATATTTTACATGAAGTAAGTAATATCGATAAAACTAGCCCTACCACTAGCAGGGTTGTCAATTTTACATTGAACTTATTATTTATATTCATATGATGGGCCTTATTCTATTCCGTATTCTTTTATTTTTCTATACAATGTTCTTTCAGATATTTGTAACTCATCAGCAGCAGCTTTACGCTTACCCTTATATTTATCCAACGTTGTTTTTATCATCTGACGTTCCATATCCTCCAACGTAAGAGGTTTATGATGCGTTTCTAGCTCATGATACTCTTCAGCTTCTTGTATTGTTTCAACATCATCATAAGTATTTGTAAACTGCTTCGTATCTCGGGCTAATTTATCATTTTTGAAGTCTACTGCAGCTGCCGGTGTAGATATAATTGTATCTTTTCGATTTAAAAAAGCCGATTGATAGTTAATCTCAGGTTCAGGCACTTCTGTTTGTTGATTATTCATGATGTCATGAACCAATTTTTTCAAATCGTTCATGTCCTTTTTCATATCAAAAAGAACTTGATAAAGAATTTCCCGTTCACTATTAAATGTTTTATGGTCATTTGCTGAGTTTGAAAACAGCGCCGGCAATCGTTCGACATTATCTTGAGGTAAATAAGTACGTAAAATAGCTGAAGTAATTTCTCTTTGTTGTTCAATAACTGAAATTTGCTCTGTTATATTCTTCAATTGACGAACATTCCCATTCCAATAATAATTTGTCAAAAGAAGCTTAGCATCATCAGTTAACTTCACTGACGGCATTCGGTACTTTTCAGCAAAATCGGAAGCAAATTTTCGAAACAATAAAACGATATCATCCTTTCTTTCGCGAAGAGCTGGAACAGCTATAGGCACCGTATTCAATCTATAAAATAAATCTTCTCTGAATTTACCATCACGTGTAGCCTGCGACATATTCAAATTAGTAGCAGCTACTACTCGTACGTTTGTCTTTTGAGTCTTAGACGAACCCACCTTAATGAATTCTCCAGCCTCCAAAACGCGGAGCAAACGAACCTGAGTAGAAAGAGGTAACTCACCGACTTCATCCAGAAATATTGTACCACCATCAGCCACCTCAAAATATCCTTTTCGATCAGCTGTTGCACCTGTAAACGATCCTTTTTCATGACCAAATAATTCAGAATCAATAGTGCCTTCAGGAATAGCACCACAATTCACAGCAATATAAGGTCCATGCTTCCGATGACTATAATAATGAATAATTTGAGGAAAATTCTCCTTCCCTACCCCACTTTCGCCTGTGATTAATACCGATAAGTCAGTTGGTGCGACTTGTACTGCAATATCAATTGCTCTATTCAACAATTCTGAAAATCCTATAATTCCGAAACGTTGTTTTACTGCTTGAATTTCTGATTGTTGCATATATCTATAAATTTTAAACTGTAATTATGGCATAAATACGCATGCCAAAATTACTAATAAAAACAATAGAATTAGCACGCCTTTGATCAAAAAAAGTAAAATTATCGAATTAAGCTTGACATCACAAATCAATAGTATCAGCCCAAAAGAATTCAAATCTCAATAAAATAAAAAAGGAAGCCGAATTAGATTCTACTCCCTTTTTTATAAGATAAAATGAACTTTATTTTTTTGATTTTATCGGCTTATCAAGTCCATCAATAGCTTTTAGAGCTATATCATTTTTAGGATCAATAGTTAATATTTTATTCCAGTATACTTTAGACTGCGCATAATCATTATTGACATAGTAAAAATAGCCAAGATATCTTGAGCATTCAATAATTACCGGATTATACCTTGGATCAGCCTTTGCTTCAACAACCGCAATTGTTTGCTCATAATAAGGTTTTGCTAGACCTTGAGTTGTTTCAGGATCAAGCGAGGAATTTGTACGGGCTCTCCATATATAGCCTCTGTAACTTGTTGGATCCAAAGCAATAACTTGAGCAAATAAACTATCTGCTTTGTGTAGAGCAATTTTCTTCACGTCAGCTTTAATTGAATCGGTGTTGCCCCAACTGTTATACAATCTTGCAAAATCATAAACAACATCAGATGTTCTTTTATCTACAGCTAAGGCATTCAGATAATTGTTATAAGAAATAGTAGCATTAACGTAGTCTAACTTAGAAGAGTACATATCAGATATATCTTTCCACAACTCAACCTTACTAGAATCTAGCTCTAAAGCTTTTTTATATTGTACAATTGCAAGATCATACTGTTTTGTTTCCTTTAATGCCTGACCAAAATATCTGTAATCCAAATATGTAAAATCTGGATTATCCGATTTATTAAACAACAAATCAGCAGCTTTTACAGCTTCATCATATTGTTTTAGGTCAGTATTATTATATAATGCTAAACGATTAAATGCCGGATTACGAGGAGATTTAGCCAAACCACTTTTAGCTATTTCCAAAGAGTTTGCAAAATCATGATTCAAAAATAATGTCATCGCATATTTCACCAAATCCTGCGTATTAGAATTACCTGACTTCAAATAACTACTGTATAACTGACCAGCTTTTTCAAAATCGTTAGTTGCATAATAAATATCAGCTAATTCTTTATCTGCTAGTAAAAAAGCAGGTTCTTTTTGTTTTAATCGATTTAGCATATCAATTGCCAGAGGCGTATTAACATTTTTATATGCACGTGCATATTTAATATATGCTTCTTTACAATTTGCATCATAAAGAATTGCTAATTCGTAGCTGCTGCAAGCATTACCAACATTTTTGTTAGCAAATTCAATATCACCTGATAAGACTGCAAGTGCAGCACTCTTCAACTTAATAGCTTTTGCCTTATCCCTATAAACGACAGCCTGATCAATCTGATTATTTACCAAATAAGCATTAGCTGCAGCAATAAAATAGTCTGAATTCCTTTTAACGTTTGATAGCTTCAACACATTCTGAATTTCTGTGTCTGCTACTTTTGGATTTGATTTAATCTTGAGCATAGCTAAACCAATCGAATTTAAAGGATCAATTTGATTATTTTCCTGCCCTTTCTCGAAATATATAGCAGCAGAATCTAGCTTATTTTCACCAAAATAAATATTACCTAAATAAAAGCAAGTTTCAGCTCTTGTCTTAGGATCATTCGCATATTCATTTAGCAATAATGGTTTTGCAACCTGAGGAAAACCTGCTTTATAATAAGAGATACCTTGCCCGCCATCGGCCTTTACAACTGAATAGTTAACTATCAATAAGGTAAAAGCACAAAATAAAAAGTTACGTTTCATGTAGCTTGTTTTAAAAATTAATGATTATTCATCCTTTATGTTCACTATACGAACAGGTTGCGTAGCAGGTACAAGACCTGATTTTAAAATAATTCTTTGCCCCCGATCAGAGGTCATAAAAGAAGTGAGACCTGAAGGTAATGAACCACGTGGATCATTTAAAATGATATAGATACTACGAGTTAAAGGATAGTACCCGTAAAATAAATATGCTTGAAAAGGCTTATAACTATTTGCATCAGTAGCTTCAGCCTCACCGCTGACCGCCATTACTCTAATATCATCTTTAAATGATAAATTTGTTGTATCTTTTTGATTTCCCAGCCAGTTTACGCCTATTATACCAATGGCATTAGGGGTTTTAGAAACGAAGTCAATAACTTCTGGGTTGGTCGTTTGTGCAAATAGCTTTGTAGACAATTTATCACCATTGCAAATCGAATCAATTGCATAACGCACTGTGCTAGAATTTTGATTGTCAAACACAATCTGGAACCTTCCCAATTTCGATTTAGGAAAAATATCTTTCCAGTTTGTCGCTTTTCCTGTAAGAATATCTTTAATTTGACTTACTGTAATTAATGAATCCTTGTTTTGATTATTAATTATCAAAGCAATTCCATCAGTAGCCAATTTATAAGACCGGGGAGAGAACTTTTTACTTTTTAATGATAATTCCTCATTGGAAGATAGTGGACGAGTAGCAACTACTAATCGTACACTATCCTTCAATAATGAATTTATAGCATCTACCTCATTTGTGTATTTAGGTACTATGCCTGCTTTTGGAAACAAAGCCTCAAATACATCTAACTCCTCCTGAATAATTGGTTTCAAATTCTCATCTACCGCAATAGGAATTACACCAGACGAATACGTATCTGTAAACCTATCCTTACTCTTGGTCTGACAAGAAACTAAAACTAAAACAAGAAAAAAAGATACTAATTTGAATTTTTGCATAAAAACTATTCCAATCTATATGTTACCGGCAAAGTATACCATACCGAAACATTTACTCCATTTTGTTTACCAGGTATAAATCGAGGAAGTGTCTTCACAACTCTGACGGCTTCTTTATCACAAGCAGGGTCAAGCGATCTAATCACTTCAACTTTATCAACAGTTCCGGATTTTGAAACTACAAATCGCAAAATTACTTTTCCTTGAACACCATTTTCCTGAGCAATTACAGGATATTTAATATTCTTATTAATGTAATTCAACAGTTCTGCTTCTCCACCTGGAAATTGAGGCATTTGTTCAATAACAGTGTACACTTTTTCTTCAACGACTTCTTGAGTCACAGCTTGCTTAACATCAGCAATATCTTTTCCCTTTTCATCGTTACCCTTAACATCTGCAATAGAAATTGACACTTTTGTATTGGTAAGTGTTTCCTGACTCTTAAACTCCTCTTTTACTTCATCGTCCGGTTTAACGACAGGGGCAGTAAACTTAATAGAACTCCTTAAAGGAGGAGGTGGTGCAACAGGAGTTACTTTTTTAACATCATTCTTTACTTCAGCTTTCTCCAATTTAGATAAAGTAGTCACCTCTGTTACAACTTCCCTTTGTTTGGGTTTAACCATTTCTATAAGCTTAGGAAGACTAAATCCGACAATAGCAACTACTGCAACTATAATCATTGCTGTATTGTGTCGCCTATCAGAGTCACTACGTAGCTTATATGCACCGTATTCCTTATTTTTACCTTGAAAAATAAGTTCACGCCATTCTAAGGAAGTTAAATCTATTTTAGCCATCTTATTTAATTTTTAGGCGTTTAACTATTTTGCAGCATTCTCTGAAAGTTTCCCTTTAGACTGCAGATTTTTAATCAAAAACAATTCTCCCGGAGTAATCTTATCAATTACATACTTTCCAATATTGCATATTTGCATTTCGTCAAGCGCATCAATCAAATTTTTATATTTAGCTCTGTCAGAAGCTTTAATAATTACTACCGGAGTATTTTTACCCCCTTTAATTTCAGATACCTGCTTAGTAAAATCTACTTGAGAAATTTTCAATTGTAACTTCTTTTGTTTTAAGTCATCGATTTTACTTACGGCTTCTGCATTTCTTTTCAAAAGAAAATCACGAATACCATCGGCTTTATAAGAAGATAATTTTAATGAATTATAGTCCTTATAATTTGGCTGCCCAGTATAATAAAAGATTGAATCACCTCCACCAAGAACGAGTGTAATAGCTTGTGAAGCTTTTACTGCATCTCTATCTGCATCAGTAATTTTTTTATCATTACTAGGCATATTTATTTCCATCGTCTGAGGTTTACTCAACGACGTACATAACATAAAGAAGGTAATCAACAACATATTCATATCCACCATAGGGGTGAAATCAACAAATACACTTATTTTTTTCTGTTTGCTCCCGCCCTTTTTCTTTTTTCCACCGCCATCGTTACTTTGTATTTCAGCCATAATTTTGTTTATTTTTTATTAGCAGTTTCATTTTTCAGTGATGTAATCAAATTGTATCTATTTTCCCTTAAATCTTGAAGAGAATTCATTACATCTTTAATTACCTTATAAGGCGTATTCTGATCGGCTTTAATGGCTATTCTTAAATCAGGATTAATCGCACGTGCTTTTTGAATCCAAACTTTAAACTGATTGTCAATACTATCAGTCGGAATACCATAAGTTGCTAATACTTTATCTTGCTCATCAGCCTTTAAAGCTAAATAAGCCTTCATGCTTTTAATTGGGATTCCAAATGTGGATGCTACTTTGAACTTTTTCTTTTCTTGTTCAGTAAATGTTATTCCATAATGGTTACCAACACTATCCAAGGCATTTACCATATCGGCTTGTTTATCCAAACTCATAAAAACCTTTCCCTTAGGATCTATCAAAATTGACAGAATATTTGTTTCAGGTATTTTAATTTCAGACACTGACCCTGGTGTTGTTACTTGTACTGGTTCTTTTTTTACAAACGTAGACGTTAACATGAAAAAAGTTAACAGAAGTACAGTAACATCACTCATCGCGGTCATATCGATACGCGTACTTTTCCTTGCTACTTTTACTTTAGACATAATTTCGCTTTATTTTAAATTGATTACTTGTGAGATGCAGCAAATGTTTGTACGATAGAAAAACCTACTTCATCAATGCAATAAGTAATAGAGTCAATTTTACTTGTAAAATAGTTGTAAGAAACAACTGCCAAAGCACCTGTTGCAATACCAAATGCAGTATTAATCAAGGCTTCAGAAATACCTGCAGAAAGAGCAATAGAGTCAGTACCACCAGCACCAGCCAAAGATGCAAATGAACGGATCATACCGATTACAGTTCCTAACAATCCCATCAATGTACCCAAAGTAGTAATAGTAGCAATAATAGGCAAGTTTTGACTTAACATAGGAAGTTCCAAAGCTGTCGCTTCCTCAACTTCTTTCTGAATAGCAAGAATTTGTTGTTCTTTAGACAAGCTTTTGTCTTCTTCTACTTCAGCATACTTAGTTAAAGCTGATGTCACAACATTAGCAACTGAACCTTTTTGTTTATCACAGATTGCAGTTGCAGTAGCGATATCACCTTTAGATAATGAAGCTTTAATCTCTTCAACAAATTTCACTAATTTACCTTTTCCTTGAGCTGTTTTAATGGCAAAGAAACGTTCCACACTTAATGCAAGAACTGTAAGCAATAATGTTTGGATAATTGGAACGATAAACCCACCTTTATAGATTGTACCTAATAAGTTTCCATCCAAAGGGTGATTGTTAGGATCATTATTCATAAAGTTAGCCGGATTTCCGAACACATAGTGGAAAATACACACTGCCAGTACTAGACATGCTAAAATAACAAGACCTGAAGACTTGATACCTGTAAACGATTTACTTTTGTTTGTTTGTTTTTGATTCTTTGCCATAACGTTTTTTTATTAGTATTACTTTTTATAATTGTTTCTTATGAAAAATTCAATTTTTATATTTATCTGTTTTTTTATCAATCCACCTATACATATAATATCACTCGTAATAGAAGACAAATATAATGAATATTTATCAAATACCTTACTTTTTTATTGAAAGTTTCATTCTAATTATAACATTTAGTAGAAGGACCATTTCAAAAGCATTTATTTTGCTATTATCAAAATGAGCACAAAAATAGCAACAAAATTATTAAAGTCTATCCATTTTACATTTTTTAATTTCATATTTTTATTATTCAACTAATAATAAACAACTTACAAATAAAGCCAAATAAATTTTCATTAAAAAACGAACAAAAATTATCAATATTATCGCATCTGTAAATAAAAATAAGCTGCTCACAATAATGTAAAGTGTCAACAGCACTAATTTAAAAATAAAAGAACCATCAATTCTGGTATTAAGAATCAGAATAGTGTGAGTGGACGTGAAGATGAACAAAGGATCCCATGTTAAGTGTTTGTTTACAGGTTTATTACAATCCTTATACAGGATTCTGTTTTGGTTGCTAAAGATACTGTATTTTTTGA
>WSSedL1CaDRAFT_10000291_pt1 | contig 35243 bp, 18 predicted proteins | sample WetSurSL1Cattail_FD_9464 | JGI IMG/M metagenome (IMG submission 9464)
TAACCGTTTCTTAATCGAAGGAATTGCACACGTAGGCATGGGCGAGCCGTTCGTTGTTTCAAAAGAATCCGATGCAAGTGCAGCAGCTGAAAAATTCCGGAACTACATCAACAACCCTGTGCTTACGCAGGTTAAACAAAGTTTCTCAGGATTCGATGTTTATGACGTTGAACCCATTACCATACCTGATGTGTTTGCTGAAAGACCTGTTATCATCTATGGTAAATATAAAGGTGAAGCCAAAGGTACGATCACACTCAAAGGAATATCCGGAAATAAAAAGTACGCTAAAACCTTTAAAGTAGACCAATTCAAACCCGATCAAAAAAACGTTGCTTTGAGATACCTGTGGGCCCGCAAAAAAATTCAGATGCTGGATGATTACAACAACCTTCGTGCAGATGATAGCAGAATTAAAGAAGTTACGGATTTAGGATTACAGTACAATCTTTTAACCGCCTACACATCATTTATTGCCATAGAAGAAGATGTGAAAGCCAACAATGGCGATCTTACCACTGTTGATCAACCGTTACCATTACCTGAAGGCGTGTCCAATTATGCAGTAGGTTTCGATCTTGAAGTAGATGCTGAAAACATATCCTTTACCTATTACAAAGAAATTGTTATTGAAACTTCCATTGCAAATACAGTTAAAGGAATAGTTTTGAGAAAATTAGAAGATAATACACTCAATAAACTTAACAAATATCTGGCTTCTGCTAACTCAACCATCAACGCAATTGAAGTAACCATTGATGCAACCGGTAAAGTCAAGACCATTGATATCAAGGGAACCAATATTACGGATGAATTAAGGAAGAACATCACCAATTGCATCAACAAATGGAAGTTTAATCAATACAACCTTAAGAAAGAATGGAAGTTCCAGATTAAGTTTTGATTTTCTTAAACTCTAGACACTCAATACCCAGGTTCTAATGCGTTCTCTCAATATCATCAAAATGAAAAGATCATTGTTAGTTAGTTTCTGTTTTATCTCTCTCGCCATTGCACTGGTACCTTTCGAGGTATCATGCAATGTGCGGGATGATAACGGAGCAATCCAAACAACAGCGGCAGTTAAGGATTCGGAGTCCATCGATGAATCTCCAAAAACCAATAGAGAAAGTGTCACATTCATATTGGGTGAGGACAAAGGATTAAAAAATCCATATTATGCACAGGCCACCAATTATTACAAATACAACAGGGCCGGACATACGGACTATTTGGTTACTACCTGCCGGTCATTGGTTGAAGTGAGAAACTATCTGATCCACGAAAAGCCCTCCAATAATCTTCCATGGGGTGTTATTAATCTGGTTTCACATGGCGATCAATGGCTCGGACTGAGCGTGAAGGTTACCCCGCAATCCAAACGTTCCACGCTTGAAAGATTGCAGGAATATCTCAAGAAGGGAACGTTTAAACCAATCTCCGACAGCATCATCGATCATCAATCTGAAATAATATTACATGCTTGTGGTGTTGGCAATAGTCCTGAATTTGTAACAACCATAGCAAAAGTTTTCAGAAATCACCATGAGGTCCCGGTAGTAAGAGCTCCGCTATTGTTCGAGTTTTACTCATCAATCAAAGATGATACTGTTGTTGAAGAATGTCAGAAGTACTTTGCAAATGCATGGATTACCTGGTACAAGAAAGATCAAAGGCCCGAAGATAGCGTATTGTGTAATAAGTTAACCGAGAAATACCCCAACAGCAAAATCGCATGGAATGATGCTTTAAACAGAACCAATCCAAGATGGACAGGTGATGTATACCACTATGCTTTTAATGTTCCGGTTATTTGCGTTATTAAATTGGCTGAAAACGACACCATACCACAATTCTCCTCAGAAGAAAAACGCCTGGCATGGTTAAATGCACAACCTGAAATTGTTAAAGCAGTAAAAAGCATTGAAATACCAACTGATAATTTCGACTGGAATCTGTCTACAGTCTATACCCAGGGCAAGAAGGGTAAAAAATCTCAGGCAATCCTTGTAAAAGGCTTATGCACCATTTTATGTGTTTTAAAACCCCTCACTGATGAAAGTGAGAATACCTCAGTATTACGAAACCCTTTAGTGCCTGTATTGGACGACAGCAGGTATTATTACACTACAAAAAGCAATTAACCGAATACAATATATTCTTAGCGCCTCTGTGTCTTAGCGGTGAAAACAACAACTCATGAAACTACTCGACGAAAAAACAAAAAAATACCTGAAAACTTTCTGGATTATTTTTTTAACTCCTCTACTATTATTGGTGTTAGTATTCATATTTATTTTGTTGGGCTGGTTCGGCTATATGCCCACCGTTGAAGAATTGGCCACGCCTCAGCACAATCTGGCCTCAGAAGTCTATTCCGCAGACGGCAAAATATTGGGGACCTATTACATTGAAAACCGCAATGTAATCGAATATAAAGACTTGTCCCCGCACCTAGTTCATGCTTTAATCTCCAGAGAAGACAAACGTTTTTACAAACATTCGGGAATTGATTTTTATGGTTTGATGCGTGTATTATTTAAAACCGTGCTATGTCTTAATAAGGCAGAAGGGGGAGGAAGCACAATCAGCCAGCAATTAGCCAAAAACCTCTTTCCAAGGGACACTTCGGAGATTCATTTCAAATTGCCCAAAACCGTCATTACCAAATTCAAGGAATGGATTATTGCAGTGAGGCTGGAACATAGATACACCAAAGAAGAAATCATTACCATGTATTTGAATGTTGTGAGTTTTGGGAATGAATCCTATGGTATAAAAACAGCCGCGCGAACATACTTTAATAAATCATCAGATGCGCTCAATATTGAAGAAGCTGCATTACTGATTGGCATGCTGAAGAGCGCCAGCATGTATGATCCCCGGCGAAACACCCAAAGGGCAATGCGGCGACGAAACAGCGTGTTTAACAAAATGCTGGAACAAAAATACATCACAAAACTTCAGTTCGATTCTTTAAAAGAGCTTCCCATTGTGCTGAACTATCAACCACAAAGCTACCAGGCGGGGCTTGCTACTCATTTAAGAGCATATCCGGTATACCATGAACCGACATGAACCGGTTCGAAAAAATTATAAAAATTACCTTTCTTACCAGGAGGATTCCGCCAAATGGAATGACGATCCGCTTTATGGTTGGTGCAATAAGAACCTAAAACCCGACGGCACAAAATTTAATCTCTATAAAGATGGTTTGAAGATATACACTACCATCGACTCCCGAATGCAGCAATATGCCGAAAAATCCCTGACTGACCATTTATCAAAGACCCTTCAGCCGGCATTTTTCAGAGTTAAAAAAGGAAAGAAGAAAGCGCCTTACGCCAGTAATCTTTCAGATGCCTCTATTCGTGAAAGGTTAATAATTGCCATGCGGCATTCGGATCGGTTTCGTAACATGAAAAACAGCGGTTTTGCGGAGAAAGAAATTGAAGCGAACTTTAATGAAGCAACAGAAATGCGCGTTTTCACATGGAAAGGAGTCAGAGATACCACCATGTCACCATGGGATTCTATTCGTTATTCAAAATCCTATCTCAGGGCAAGCTTTATGGCAATGGATCCGCATAACGGGCATATCAAAGCTTATGTTGGAGGGCCTGATATCCGTTATTTCAGATACGATGGGGTAATGATGCAACGCCGACAGGTTGGCTCCACCATTAAGCCATTTTTATACACTGTAGCGCTGAAGGAAGGTTATACTCCCTGTGACCTCATATGGAACTCCCCGGTAACCTTCAAGCTTGCAAATGGCAGCTTATATATCCCGCAAAATGACGAACCCACCATATATGACGGAAAAAGGATAACGCTAACATGGGGATTGTCTCATTCCGTTAATAACACGGCTGCTTATTTGTTTCAGCAATTTAAGTATCAGCCGTTTGTTGATTTACTAAGAGGCTTAGGAATTAAAAGCGAGATACCGGACGTACCCTCTATATTCCTTGGCACTCCTGAGTTCTCAGTGTGTGAACTTGTAGCTGCCTATTCAGTATTTCCCAACAAGGGATTTTATACACATCCTATATTTATTACAAAAATTGAAGACAAAAATGGTAATCTACTTTCATCATTTACGTCAAAACATGTAGAAATCATCAATGAAACTGTTGCCTACACAATGACACAGATGTTAGCGGACGTGGTTAGAAACGGTACAGCAATGAGAATCCCCTCCATATACCATCTGAAAAATGAGATTGGCGGTAAAACCGGAACTACGCAAAATCAATCGGACGGATGGTTTGTAGGAGTTACACCCGATCTTGTAGCAGGGGCCTGGGTTGGCGGAGATGAGCCATCCATACATTTCGACCGCATGTCTGAGGGACAGGGTGCCTCCATGGCATTACCTATTTTTGGCTTATTTATGCAAAAAGTATATGCAGATCAAACCCTGAATCTTAGTCAAAAACCATTTGAAAAACCCGATGGATACGCCATAGGCTTTGACTGCCCCATGAGTGAGGTGGATAAAGAGGCGAATAAGGAATATCTTGAAGATGATTTTTAAAAATAGTAATTACGCTTCGCTGTCATTTAAACTACGTTTGTCATTTACTTAACAGTGTCATTTGGCTGCGCCGTCATTTAAACTTTGTTCAGTATTATTGGAAAATTTATGTGAAGGATAGCTATAAGATACTCGAAACAACCCCGATAGGGGTGGTATGTTTATAGATAAATAAACTAAATGCCTTTTTAGGCGCACGAATGTCCTTAAATCGAAGAATGAATATGATTGCGCCTCAATCGAAGCAATACCTTTCGATACAACCAAATTAATTTCTTATTTAAAATGACGCCGCAGCCAAATGACCAATTATTTCTTTGGTTTTGGATTAGTATCTAATTGCAGGTAAACCATATTTGAAAATTTCCGGCCGCAATCGTTCATAACACGAAAGTAAACGGTGTCAGGTTTAGTTACATTATGCAAAGTACATTTGGTTGAAGTGGCGCCTTTAACCATCCCGGTGCCTAAAGTATACCATTGATATTCAATTGGCTGTGTGCCAGTAATAGAAGCACTAAGGGTAATGCTATCGCCAGGTGTAAACGTTATACGGGATGGAACCACGCTCGCTGAAGGTGGCACACACTGACTTTGAGTACTTTGAGCATTAATGGCGGTTACAAAGGATGCGAATACCAATATCAGGATAAAATGTTTGTGAAGGTTAAGCGTTTTCATAAATTGGTTTTAAATATGTTTGAGTAATTTACTAAACAATTGAATATTTTGTAGGGTTTTACGCAGATTATCAATCAAAGGTTATCAAAATACATTGAAACCTTATATTTTAGCTTTTATCTTTATTATTTCATCTTCGGTTAACCCCGTCAATTCAATAATATCCTTAACATGAAGACCTTTTTTTAATGCGTTTATAGCTATTTCTATTTTCCCTTCTATTTTCCCTTCTATTTTCCCTTCTATTTTTCCTTCTTCTCTTGCAGTGTCTAAGGAGTTTTTTAAATCCCTGTAATATTTTAAGCTATCTTCGTAAGAACGAACCTGATCTAGTGTAAACCTCGCTATTTCTGCCGTTTCAAATAGTTTATCAAATATTTGCTCTCTTAGTTTGTCCGGCACTCTGTCGAGTTTATTTAAATTTCTTAATACATAAAGCCATTTGTCAAATCTTGTTTCAAGTTCATCTACCGATTTGTTGAACTTTGGCATTTCCAGGTATATAAATGTCAACTTTTCATAGAAGACCTTGTTGGTATCAATATCCTTTAACTTAACATCATACCTGAATTTTTTTGGTTCTTCTTTGTCTGCATCAAACACAAAATCAAGAATTGCTATGGTATATACAGCTTTTAATTCATAATCCCAATCAGCACGTTTCGCTTGCTCTCTTATCGGGAAAGTTGAGTAATAAACTGTCCGGTCTTTAAAGAAGTTTTGTTTAGTTTTTTGCAGTTCAACGATAAATTTCTCTCCTTTCTCATTCTCGCAGTATAAGTCAAAGATGGCTTTTCTATCCACCTCAGTTGTGCCAAGATGTTCCGTCTTTAAATATGTCAAATCCTTTATTTGGCCTTGTTCTTCTTTTAACAATTCGTTTAAGAAATCCAACAACAAATCCTTATTGAGTTCTTCTCCAAATAGTTTTTTGAAACCATAGTCTGTAAAGGGATTGATATATTTTTCAACAAATTCGGACATATCCTTTTAATTTTCAACAAATATACAAATTTTTGGAATGGTCTGTTTTTTTGTCTGACTTCGGGTTTTTGAAAAGCATTGCATTTCGAAAATGCAAAGCTTTTAGCATGATCAGCAATTCTGTATTAGTTTGCGAAGCCTTTATCACTCCTTAATCATCATACTTTACATTCTTCACTTTGCATTGAATTTCAATTTAACAACCGGAATTAATGGGTATTTCGAATGGTAATAGTAGCATGTATCTTTATTAAATACAATTTCCCAGCATCCGGGATCATATATTCGAAGCCGATTATCTTGAAATTGACTTTTAATATTTTTAATATAGGCTGAATCAAACTTACTTATCATATCAATACCAGTAAAGACAAAAAATAGATTGTCGTTATACTTAAAATAATAGTTAGGAAGCCGACCATTACATGAATCAAAAGTTTTTATTGCTGTTATTTTTATTCTTAATTCTTCTATATTTTCATGATAATAATAAGCTAAAATAAAATGGTTTACGTCTTTATCCTTTTCTTTAATTTGTTCTATGTATTTTTTAACCAAAGAGAAATATCCTTGTGTTGTATCAAGGGTAATGTTGTTAGGGTGATATAAAATTATTTTTCGTGTTTGATTCTTATTACAACAATAAAACATTGAAGCAATTATAATAATTACGATTTTGTGTTTCATTTTGTCAATTTGATGAACAATAATTTGGAAGCTATGGAATTATATGATTGATAATTGCCTGTTTAACAAAACAAATGTAAAACAAAAAAGAAATTTGTCAAATAATTACAAAAAAGAAACTAACACGAGTTGTTATTCTCAGCGCCTCTGTGCCTTTGCGGTAAAAACCATAAAAATCCATCATTTTGTTGAACCTTTTTTGATTTTTTCGGTATAAGTATGGTTGAACCCTATAATTATTTTGAAATATTTTGCAACCCAAAATATTTAAAGCATTTGTTTTGAAATAATTACACATAAAGAAAACCTATGAATGTAAATTTACCCTCCCGGTATTTGTTGGTATTACTATCCTTTTGTTTTATTAATTTTACTCCCTCCCACAGCCAGGGCAAATGTATCGATCTCGGTGTTGGCATTGGCATGGATAACGGCGAACTTCCGTTAATCGATTTCTTTAAAAATGGTGGCAAATGGGAAGTTACAGGTAATAATGGACATCCGTGGTATAAAGTTTATAATCTGGATACCTTCAAGGTTGTAAATGGATCTTATTACCACTGGGATTCCGATTGGAGCCAGACTGTTAACAATGAAGCCTGGGGTAATGACTGGGCTGACTGTTATATTTCCTACTGGGATATGATGGTCGATCAGGGAAAAATTAGACCCGACGGATATCCTGTTCAGTTTCCACTAACTGTATGCAAATACAAACCAAAATCACAAGATCCTAATCAGGGTATCGACCTTGCTAAGCCAGTAAATCTGACCGAATTTTCAAGAAGAATCTATTTCCCCAAGGGATTGACAGCTGACGGATGGATTCTTCGCTGGAAAGGAAAAGGAAGAATATCCTTTCAGGGGATTGAAGTAACCGGCGCCAATGTGCCCTACACGGATAATGGTAGTAGTTGGACGCCAGGTGGTTATGCCGGAAGAGATTATGAATTTAATTCAAAGACAATAAGCGGAGGCCGCGTTGTAGCTAAACATTTTTGGATGGTACATGGTTGGGTATTGAACATACTAGAGTCAGATCCCACCGATCCTATCCGGGATGTCGAATTTATTTATCCCGGACAGGAATCTAACTATGATGCAGGACAACACTTTACACCCCTCTACCTCGAACGCATGAAGCAGTTCAAATGCATCCGTTACATGGGATATCTGAGCTCAAATGGAATAGCATCCAGAACAACCATGTATGATACCCATCCTTTTCACCAGAACCAACTGGAATGGCTGCGTTGGAATGAACATACGCCTGAAAATTATTATACAATCAATAATGGAAATGGGGGCAATTATGAGTATATCATAGAACTTTCAAATCTTACCAATACCGATCCCTGGGTTAACATTCCCTATTGTGCCGGTGAAGCCTACACGGATAGCCTGGTAAACTTGTTTATGAACAAACTGAACCCGGATAGAACATTGTATCTTGAGGTTGGAAATGAAATGTGGAATTTTGCACCCGGATTTGATGGATTTTTTTGGCAGGCGGCAAAACGGGTTACAGAATACCCCGGATTAGGTGATGTTGAGGCCCGTGGCGCTCATCTCAACAGGATTTTTAAACGTGTCACTGAAGTGGCTGGTCCCAGGAATCTTACCCGTATCCAAAGGGTGGTAGGGGCTTTCCCCCGGTATTACGATGTCAATAACAGGACGGTGCAAATGATCAATCCCGCCTATTGGGATGCCCTCGCTACAACCTGGTATTTTGGTCTGAACCAGGATAATACAAACTCCAATCCCTGCCGCAATCCGCAAGGCACAAACTGGCGAACTGTTCTGTATAATTGGTTCACAAGTCATAACAATGATCAGGCCGGTTTTAATACGACTTATCGGGACTGCCTCTTAAACGAATTCCGCTGTGGTGGTGGATTTCGCAATAATGTTGATGTGGTTTTGTCTAATTACTATAACAAAAAACTGGTTTGTTACGAAGGTGGTAACCATACCCTATATGGATGCACTAATCATCCTAATCAAGCGGGTACAGCCGCTCCGGGTGGTGATGAATTAAATTTTAATAATCCTGTTTACCCTAACTACATAACAGATAACGCCTTTATCAATGCTATTTGCGTAGCTGATGAATCACCCGCTATGGGTCAGGTTTTTAATGAAGTAATTGACAGCCTTCAATCGGCTGGCATAACACTTGCCAATCATTTGAATTTTTCGGGGGAATCAAGTGGTTATGGCGTATGGGACCTAATTCAATCCAGAGACATAGAGGCCCCATTAACAACACTATTATCCAATTATGGAAAATTTAAAGCATTTTCAGACCGGATACTCACAGACAATTGTACCCAGCTTAATATTACGCTTAGTCCTGATACCGTAGGTCCGGGACTTTCTATGATGCTGGACGGTATCAATGATTATATCGAAGGTCAGACAGCACATATCCCTGATGAGTCAGCCAATTATACAGTGGAAACATGGATTAAGCCTTACTTTCTGGATAAGGACCAGGTGGCAGTTTCCTTCACTTCTGCAGGAACTGATGATCATTACAATGTGATTAAAGTTCGCAGTGATCAGAAAGTAGTATGGGAAATCGGGAATAACAATGCCTTTACAGCAAAACTGATTGGACCTGCGCTCACAGCTAACAAGTGGTATCACATTGCAGTTACAAAGAATATTAACCGGTATACCCTTTATGTGAATGGCGTAAATGTAGTCAGTAACAACTATACCTCTGCTACCGCCACCAGAAACAGATATACCATTGGAGCGATGTACAAAGGATCGACCACCCAAAATTATTTTACAGGCGAAATTGATGAAGTCAGGTTATGGAACGTTGCCCGCTCTGTGGACGACATTCGCAATTATATGTGTAAAAAAGTGCCTGCAACATATGCTCAATTTTCATCTTTGTATTCATACTACCGGTTTGATTATCCTGATTATACCGGGGCAACATTATTTGATTTTGTTGGGCGCAGGGCTACAGGTATATTGCATAACATCACCATCACTGAGCGTTCGCGATATGCCGTGTCCGGAGCTCCAATCGGTGATTACAGCAGCTATATTTACCCGGCATCATGGAATGGAGTTTCTCTTAGTTTAATCCATGCACAGGGCGACAGGGTTGCTTTGTACAATATTGCCGGAGGAACACCCAGTGGCGCTCAAATTTATATGATCGACGGTAAATCGCATTACAACGATGTTCCAACATATTACACCGATATCAGCGATAAAAGAGTGGCAGGGGTTTTCATTGCAAATGGTGATCAAACAAACTATGACATATCCTATGTTTACCAGGGAAATCCCGATGCCGGCACAGGAAGCGAAAATGATCTGCGACTCCTGCGCAGAGATGATTACAGTATTGAGAACTGGCTTCATGCAGGAGCCCGAATTGATGCTACGGCTAACTCACTCACCGTCCCCTGCAAAGAAAAATACAGGGGTGAATATACTATAGGACACAGGCATACCATTAGTCAGGTACGACCCGGATCAGGAACAGCCCTGCTGGATAACCAAACACCTACAGGAAATGTAATGGGTAAGGTTCAGTACCTGAATTTAAATGATTTCTCAGTTACTTTCTGGGCGAAAGGATGGGGCGAAGTTTATAACTTCACTTCCAAGTTAGCTGATAATGCTCACAGATTCACAATCGAGCCTACCTGGGGTGGTCATATAGGTGTTGGGGTAAGGCATGGTGTTTACTGGACATATGACATCTCCTTTAACAGCCCTAACATTGCTGAACCCAATGAATGGCATTTCTATACCGAAACCAAAAGTGGTACAAGAATTACCATCTATGTGGATGGCATGGAAGTTGCTCATGGCGACGTTACCCAATCATTCCCCATACAGGAAATGTACCTTTGCAACGCTCCTTCATGGCAAGCCGGCAATTTTCCGGGAAGAGTTGCAAACCTTACCCTGGATGAACTTACCGTATGGAACGTTCCGCTCGATCAGGCTACCATTCGCCAATGGATGTGCAAAAAAATAACACAGGCTCATCCCAATGAATGTAAAAACCTGGTGTTATATTTTAATTTTGATGAAAATCAGGGCAATGTATTGGAAGATAAACGGGGTCCTTCGGACATCGTATTGAGTACGGATGTACCATTAGGATTTCAGTGGGTTCGGTCAGCAGCAGCCATCGGAGACGAAAGTACTGCCGATTTCGCCTCCCCGGAAAATGTTACGTTAACACATCCTGATGGAGATTACCTTGAAGCAAACAGAACCGGTGGTTCCAGCTTTGGCGTGAATATTTACAGGGTAAACATGCCTCCTGATCCTGCTACCGTGAGCGGAACTTCAATTCTTTCACTGGATTCTTCCAGGTACTGGGGTTTATATGTCTGCAAACCATATGGCAGCACCGCTGCGTATAGTGTTATAAACCATTACCAGCTTAACTCACAGGTTAATTTGAGCAACGAAAGCCAATTGCGAATGCCAAGCAGAAATGACAATTCCGTATCGCCATGGACTGCTAATAACACAATTACTCCTGTTGTTGCACAGCATACACTTACACTGACCAATCAATCCAGGGGAGAGTATATACTGGGAGGCACCACAGCTAATACATTCAACGCTTACCTCCCACCCGACCAACCCGTATTTCAGCTGATGACGCCAACCATATGCGGAAACAGCACATCTGTGGTTTACAAGGTGCAGGCAGATCCTCATGCTGACTCATATGTTTGGACACTCCCCCAGGGATTAAACGGATATTCGACTTCGGACAGTATCATTATCAATGCTGCATATATGGGAACAACTCCCATCATCTATACCATTTCGGTAACTGCTGTAAATGCTTATGGTGAGAGTACTCCTGCTACTTACAACATTACCGTAAATCCGCCGCCAACTGTTGCGGATGCAGGCCCCGACCAGATTATTTTACCTCCTTCCACCAGTGCTACATTGGAAGGAAATGCGCCTCTTGTAACTGAAACCGGCACTTGGTTTCAAACCGTTCCTTCAGCAACGATTACCTCAATCAATAATCCTGCTTCAACAGTAAACGGATTGAGTTCAGGGTTTAACTATTTTAGCTGGCGAATTGCAAATGGCACATGTCCGCCATCCGTCGATTCCATGAGGATATCGATTGCTCCTTCACCAATTAACATTGTCCTGCAAAACGGCGATCCGCTTCCCCACATTCTTTGCCAGGGAAGCGTGCTTACCATCAAAGTTATTCCGCCTGAAGATATTACTCCGGATAGCTATCAGTGGGTTATGCCTTTGGGTATCTCTTTACTGTCTAATAGCGGAGCCGATGCTACCATACAGGCAGGCAGTGGCATGGGTGGAGCTATTTCGGTTTCCGCTGTTTATTCAGGAGTAGCTTCCTTACCCTATCAGTCAGCCCCTGTTAACATAAGTGCATTACCAAATAAACCTGTTTTTGTGGACAAACCGTCCACCTTATGTCTGAATGTAGCCATAATGGCAAGTGTTAACCATGATGCCTCTATTGACTCACTGGTTTGGACATTGCCTTCGGGTGTTTATCCTACACGATTTCCAAAATCAGATTCGAGCCAAATAGAAATTCAAGCCATACAAAATGTTACGGGTTACATTAAAGCCCGTGCATTTAACGATGGTTGTACCGCTACTTCTGCAATTGACAGTTTCCAGTTTAACGTTGGCATGGCACCTGCCAAACCAATCCTCTACCTTGGAACTGATGGCGGCACAGCTGATGCTGTATGTGCCAACAATCAGGTATTATTATGGGTTCGTAATGTTGAAGCAAACGTAAATTACGAATGGGCGTGGGATGCCGATGTTACCTTCATAAAATACTTTAACGATAACCGTTCCGGAGCTTTATTTCAAATCAAAGACCAAAATACCATTATCAGGGCGAGGTCCGTAAGTGGTTCAGGTACCTGCAATATCAGTGAATGGTATGAGTTTTATGCATGGGCACAGAACGAGCAACCTGCTACCATTTCAGCAATTAATATTACCACCCCTAACGGACAAAATCCTTTGAACCTGGTTGTTGGCTCATCTTATACTTTTACAGTAACAGGTACCGGTTCTAATTATTACTGGGATATTCCTCAAGGTTTTACCCTGGTTGACGATGGAGATGCTTATGATAATATAAATACACTCAGGGTAAACTCTTCGGTAGCAGGAAACCTTGAAGTATTCCCTATTCGACTTGACGGTTGTTCAGGTGTTGCATTCAGGCTGGGTATAGGTGTTGCAGGTGCATTGCTTCCTCCCGATTATGTTTCGGGCGCTACCAGTATTTGTCAGGGAACATATCTGAATATTACGGTATCCAATGTAACCGGGGCTACTCAATATATTTGGACACTGCCGGATAATACATCCTATACTACCCCAACCCCGTTGTTTAGTCAACCCGTTGCCAATTCCATGAAAGGCATCATGACTGTTGTTGCTTCAAACGGGACAGTACAAAGCACACCTTTGGAAATTAACATAACCGTTGAACCAACATTTTTGAGCAAACCGATTTTTGTGGATCCTGCTAACCAACCCATTGATGAACTGGAAATCTGCAACAGCAATTCCTGGCGCCCTATTTATATTAGAAATGGACTAGCTAGCCAGTATGTTTGGGATATCCATGGATCGGCCATACAATTTGAACCACGAAACCAACCGGGGCATGATGGAGATGCCAACTATGAATTAATTAATCGTACTTCTCCGACAGATACGATGATGCCCATCAGCTGGGTCGGCTGGCGTTGTCTCAACAATGGTTCTGATGGTGGTTACATTGTGGTTACTGCTAAGAATGGTTGTTCAGGGCCTGATATCAAAGATTCCATTTATTATCAGTGGACACAACCCTTAAACATTTTGGTTCCCGAATATACGGAGCAACCTAACCAGCTTTGTGTTGGTTCAAAGGCCAATTACGCCATAAGGGCTATTCCAAATGCTACGCAGTATATTTGGAGCCTGCCCAATGGTTTGGTTGCGTCAGATGTAATAACCACCACACCATCCATAACCGTAGATGTTACAAACGGTACCGGAGGAAAAATGGCAGTATATGCTACCGGAGCAGTTTGCGGAGGAACGCAAACAATAGAGCAACTGAGTAACACGATTACTATTTCAGGAACTCCCATTGACTTCCACTTTATTGACCAACCTGTGGCAGCATGTCCGGGAACTCAGTTGCACTATAGTGTAAATGATATTGGCGCCGGCACCTATATGTGGACATTACCTGGTGCACTAAACAACACCACGGTGGATGACCAGGATGCAACCGGAGTTACAATTCAAGGCAGCTGGAATACAGCTGCAAGAAATAATTTGATAAATGGTGGATATCATTATACCAACAATGATAACGTCTATAAAAGTATTATTTACAAGCCTAATCTGCCGTATAGCGGTAAATACAGGGTATCCATCTCCTATTTTACAAGCTGGGATAGCCGGCAGGATGTGCCTGTTACTATTGCATCCGCAACAGGAAGTATAACCCAAACAGTTAATATGGCTGTTGAACCCAATAATGGTATATGGCAAATTTTAGGTGATTTTGATTTTACGGCAGGAAACACAGGCTCAGTGACTATTGGTGCACCAGCTGCGGGAAATAATACCATTGCCGACGCCATTAAATTTGAAAATCTTGGCTTTCCGGGTGGTACCGATATTACTTTAACTGCAAAGCAAGGAGAAGGTGGCGCCGTTTGTGTTTCAGCAACGGTTCCTCAATGCTCCGCTCCTTATACCATTTGTACCAATCCTATAAACCTGGCAGGAACGTTAACAACTCCCGTATTTTCAGCTCAGGAAAATGCTGTTTGTGCCAATATGAGCTATACATTCAGGGTAGGTGATATCGGAGCAGATACCTATACATGGATTTTACCAACTGGTATGAGCATCGGCGGACAAACAGGGAATGTTACCGGCCTTGGAAGGGAAGTAACGGTACAAATGAATACTGATCCCGGAACAGCTGTGAACATTGGTGTCAGTGGCGTAATTGGTTCCTGTAATGTACATAGCGACACGGTGCATACCAACCCTATTTCGTTTACCGGTACAGGTTGCAAACTGGCAACTCCTGTTTTTACCCAACAGACAGCAGCTATTTGCACTAATGATAATGCAACATTCATAGTAACTGCGGTTCAATTTGCCACAGGTTATGAATGGACTTTGCCTGCCGGGTTACAATCAAACTCTGGTGCTACCGGTATTTTCACAACCACAGTGCCAACCATCATCGTAAAGCCAAGTGGAGCAGGGACAGGAATTCGCGGATACATATCGGTCAGGGCTATTTCATCCACCATTGCAAATAGCGACCTGGTTTACACAACAAGTCAGGTTTCGGTATCCACCGCACCAACATTTACAGTAACATCTACCAATGTCAGCCATTGTAGTGTCAGTGATGGAAGTATTCAATTTTCTGCCCTTACTGCTAATACTCCCTATTCAGTTAGTTATTACGATGGTACCAATCTTGTATCAGCTAACCGTACGTCAAGTGCAGCAGGTGTCATTCAATTCTCAAACCTGGTGGCAGGAAGCTATGATGGTTTTGTGGTTAGTCAGAATGGATGTTCGTCTTATAATACAAATACGCTTACAATCCTCAACCCGGTTACTGCAAACATTACAAACGTAATATTACTAAACCCATACGTTTGCGGGGGCACAGGAATGATAAAAATAGCATTGTCCGGTGCAACACAGGGTGCCATTTACAACATTGCTTACCATAATGATGGCACAACTGATAAAACAGGAACAGTGAATCAGGATACCATTTATCTGACTCAAATACCAGTGGGTACAACTGTTACACAATTAGCCATTACAAATACAGCCACAAATTGCTCGTCAACCAGGCTTGTTAATGGTTCAATAACAGATTTGACGCCGGTGCATATCGATCAAGTAATTTTCACCAATCCAAGCACCTGCGATGGCACAGGAAAAATGAAAATCATTTTGTCCGGGGCAAATTTCAATGACCAGTATTATATTGATTTCGACAACAATGGCGTTTCAGATTATACCGAAACTGTTGCAGTGGACTCCATTGTACTGACTGGACTTGCGATTAATACTGCCATTACCAACCTGGTAATCACGAATACGATAACAGGTTGTAAAGTTGCTTCAACACAAACAGGAACCATCAGCGGTCCAGCAAAGGCGACCATCAACTCCGTTGGATTTATGAGCCCAACTCAGTGTAATGGACAGGGAGCCATTAAGATTGTTTTATCCGGAGCTACGCAGGGTGCAGCCTATACTATTGATTACAATAATGATGGATCGTTTGACAATAACGGAACCATAAGCAATGACACTATCTCGGTCGCAGTACCGGTGGGAACTTCAATGAATGGCATTGCCATCCGTGACCAAACCACAAATTGTGTTTCGACTTCAAATGGCAGTGGCAGCATTCAGGCATTGCCTGTACTTTCAATCACTAATGTATACGTCTTTAACCCATTAACCTGCGGAGGCACTGGTACTGTTAAAATTGCTGTTTTAAACGGAAATAATGGTCACGGTTATTCCATCGACTATGATGGCAATGGTACCATTGATAATTCAGGTACTTTATTGAACGATACGATCACTTTAACTGGCTTAACCGCCGGAGTATCGATTACTAACCTTTCAGTTACAGATCCCGCAACAGGTTGCAGTGCCAGCTCAATTCAGAATATTGTTATTCAAAAACCAACGGGTCCTGCGGTTACATTTCCCAATCCTGCTCCATTATGTATCAACACTCCTGCACAACCTTTAAATACGGGAATGCCAGCAGGTGGCAGATATACCATTGATGGAAACACGGTAAATACGATCAATCCTGCTACTTTAGGTGCTGGCAACCATATCATTCAATATGAGTATACGGATGCCAATCATTGTTCCGACAGCATTACCGGAAATCTTACCATTAATACTTTACCATCCGCTACTATTTCTGGTGAACAAAATGTTTGTCCGCAATCGCAAAATGTGACTTATGCAACAGATTACATTACTACAAATCAATATTTATGGAACGTAACCGGTGGTACATACAATCAGGGCAATAATCCAGCCCAAATATTGGTAAACTGGAACAGTGCTGCATCAGGAACAGTGCAATTAAGCGTGGTCAATACATCCAGCCAATGTTCTGATACCGCTCTGATTTCCGTTCGCTTTGCTGATGCTGAAAGTCCGATCATTACCAATTGTTTAAACGAATATCACGTAAAAGCCTCCATGGATGAAGCCGGAACTTATTATATTTTCAGCTCCCCGGATACCATCTGCATTCCAAAAGCCACAGATCGTTGTAACCAGAATCTGAATACCTCCTTTTCTGCAAATAACAGCGCTGCTCATGGCTTGTCGGAATTCACAGGATTCAGGCTTAACAAGGCCGATCAAAACAACATACGGTGGATGGTAACAGACAATGCCGGTAATACAGCTGAATGTACGGTTAATATCATCTTTGAAGTGGAAAAAACAGCTCCTACCGCTTTTTCACCTAACGCAGACCACCACAATGATGTATGGGAAATAGATTTTCTTACCGATTATCCCGAATGTGTGGTGCAGGTTTATAACCGCTGGGGTATGCTTGTATACGAAAGCGCCAAGGGATATCCGGTTAACTGGGATGGTAAGAGTCACGGCCGATTAGTACCCGTGGACACATACTACTACATCATAAACCTTGGTAAAAACGAGAAACCCATCAAGGGATATGTTACGGTGATGTATTGAAAACAGAGCAAAGACTAAAAGAGCAAAGAACCAAGACGTATTAAAATAGAATAAAGACTAAAAGAGCAAAGAACCAAGACGTATTAGAATAGAACAAAGATTAAAAGAGCAAAGACAATGATGAGTGGAATATATAGAACAAAGACTAAAAGATCAAAGAACCAAGACAATGATGAGTGGATTATTAGAACAAATAATTTTCAAATGTTGTGAATCAGAGCCCTGCAAGGGCGAAATCAACAGCCCAGGGCAACGCCCTGGGTAATGTAATGATAGTACACGTTCAATTCGCACCAAGATAACCTTTTACTCGGAGCAATGAATTACATTTGGCGCGAAAGAATTATAACAAAAAAGAGGCATCAAAAAATGAATAGAGAATAATAATGATCAAATATACAAGCCATGCGAATCAAAATAATAAGTTTATTAACCTCATTGACCGGAATTTTGCTATTCTTAAATTCAACCCCTGGTCATGCCCAATTAGTTCCCAGGTACAGCCAATACATCCTGAACGAATTTATGATAAATCCGGCTGTTGCGGGAGCTGATGGGACCACTACCTTCAACCTTTCCGGACGAAAGGAATGGCTTGGGTTTGGGGAAGATATTCCAACACCACAGACGTATTCTGCAAGCTTCCAAACACGATTTTTTAAAAGATCTGCCGGGGTAAAAAACGGATTGTTTGGCAAAAGACAAATTAAAAGCTCCAAAGGACGTGTTGGTATGGGTATCAATGTGGTTACTGATTACAACGGGGCTATCCAACGTACAGGTATTAGCTCCACTTACGCCTACCACATTACCATGAATCAATCGCAACTCTCCTTTGGCCTCACAGCCTCGATATTCGAAACCCAGATCAGGAGTAGATATCTGAACTTCAAAGATAACAGTGAGGAGCCTTTACTAAGTTTAGCCAACAGTCCATATTGGATACCTGATTTTGCTGCAGGAATTAATTATATGGATCGCTATTTTCATATCGGTTTTTCTGCCTCCCAGTTATTGGAGTCGGCCTTTGTCTTGGGAAATTCCGGGATTGATAAAGGACTTGATATTCATTATAAACGCAATTACAATTTGATCAGCTCCTATAAGCATGAATTCAAATCCGGATCTGAGTGGGAATATGAACCCTCTGTTTTGATTAAAATGTACGATCCATTCTACTTTAAACCGGTTTATAGCGGACCCCAGGTACAGGCTGATCTTATGCTCCGGCTGATCTGCAACCGCAGTTATTGGTTTGGAGTGGCCTACAGAACCAGCAAGGAATACGTAGCTCTTTTGGGTATTCGTTATGAAAATCTTTATGTCAGCTATTCTTTTGATTATGGAAACAACGGAATCAGCAGGAACTCCTATGGATCTCATGAATTATCTGTTTCTTTAAAATTCGGTGATGGCGCCAGAAGGGTTCCCTGGATGGAAAGGTATTAACAATGATCAATGAACAGTAAACAATGTATTTAATTCAATAATTCTAAAATCGTTAATCCTTGTTTGAAAAATTAATACAAAGTTCTAACTTTATAATTATGGCTCTTGAATCTAAAAATTACTTAAACTCTTAAATATGTACAAAACTTGCCTGATTTTGATGACAGTCCTTTTCCTGCTTAGCTGTAAAAAGGATAAAAATAAAGACAGTGAGAAATTTTCTTTTACGGTACCATCTGCTGTGTGTGATGTACCTGCCGCAGTTGATATGACTGGTGCAATACTTTGGGGTGATGGCACAGCAGCAAGTTGTACGCAGCAAAAACTGCAGACCTTGATCAGCCAGGGAGGTAAAATTAAATTTAACGGCGGGGACGCGGATTTTGTCCTGGCGTTAACGTCAACATTGACAATTCCCGTAGGCAAAGAAGTTATCATTGATGGTAATGGTCATTTGACGATTGACGGACAAAATGCTTACCGGATTTTTGACAAAAAAGCACCTGCTAACCAAGCTGCAGGAACCCTGTTTGCCCTGCAAAACATGAACCTGGTGAATGGTCTTGCCAAATTAAACAACGATGAAAGAGGCGGTGCTGCTATTTATGGCAGAACTTTCGGATCGCTGCACATTATTAACGTTAACTTTCAAAACAATAACGGACCTGTATCGGCTTCGGATGACTGCGGAGCTGTGCATACCATCATGTACAAAGATGTATTGTTTGCAAACTGTAATTTTATCAATAATAATGGGGCCAATGGAGGTGCTGTTGGAACCATTGGAAGCGCTATGAGTTTTATCAATTGTCGATTTACAAACAATCGTGCAACTGGTGGCGGAGGCACTTTTTCCAAAGGAGGTTCCGGAGGAGCAATCTATGTCGATGGGGTGGATCAAAATGGAAGCGCCAACAAATACATCTCCATTTGCGGGTGCACTTTTGAGGGAAATACTGCCGGTTATCAGGCCGGAGCTGTGAATATCGTATTTTATCAAAACACCGGAAGTTATGCCTCCATAAATAAAAGCTCCTTCAGCAAAAATTCATGTGATGTCGACAAGGGAGGAGCCTGCTATGTCATGAATGGCGATTTATCAGTTTCCAATTGTACATTTTCCCAAAATACTTCCCCCACTCAGGGCGGAGGCATCTGGACTACCAACTCGAATATGACTCTTGTAAATAATACCTTTTACCAGAATAAGGCAGTCAAAGGCGCTGATGGTTTGGGTGGAGCTGTTACCCTTGGTGCAACTATTGCCACGATAACCAACTGTACCTTTTCAGAAAACCAGGCAGGCAATTTTGCAAGCGCCATTTTTAATGGTGGTACCTTATCCATTACCAATAACTTATTTTACAAAAATCTGATTGGTACAGGATACCAAAGTAATCCATATGGTGGAGCTGTCATCAATAAAGAAACAAATCTGACAGTGAACGACGGAAATATGCAATACCCTACTGATTTTACAGGACAATGGGGAACGATGAAGGACTATTGGTTGATCGCCAAAGTACTTACCAGCGATGCATTACTGGGTGCGCTAGCAGATAATGGTGGGCCTACACAAACCATGGCATTACCTGCAAATAGCCCGGCTATAGGCAAGGGCACAGCAACTGGCGCTCCTGCGAACGATCAACGCGGAACAACGCGCAAAAGCCCTCCGGACATCGGGGCTTATGAAACCACTAAATGATTTTCAAGCGGAGTTTGCAGCTCCGCTTTTCTTTTGACATTTTTACACAGCCAAAAACTAAAGCATACATCATGGAACTTGAAAAATACAAACACATCGCCGACAAATATGGGATTGAACATATGTTGCTCATCTCCCCACAAGACATTGTTTTTGACATTCGTTCCATCCTTAAATGTAACTGGGGATGCGACAAATCAAAAGGTAAATCGATCAAATGCGATAATCAGGGCTTATCTATCGAGGAAAGAAAACAAATCATTAATGCTTACAGCAAAATACTTATACTTCATGGGCATGATGGTTATAATGTAACCAAAGCCTGCCTGCATATTGAAAAGGAATTGTTTTTAGATGATTACTACTATGCATTTACCTTAAGATCCTGTAATTTTTGTAAAGATTGTAAGGTAGACGAAGGAAAGGATTGTGCTCACCCTGACAAAGTACGACCCTGCGAAGAGATGTTTGGCATAGATGTATACCAAACAGCCAGAAATTTGGAATTACCCATCAAGGTGCTTAAAAATAAAGACGAAGTGCCAAATCGCTATGGTTTTGTACTGGTAGCATAAATTTCGAACCACACGCGTTTGAAATGTTTGAAACGTGCATGAGCAGAGAATTTACAACAACCTGATCTCGCTCGGTTTTTTTCCTGTTTTTTGCTTGAAGAGCCTTGAAAAATAAAATATAGACTGAAATCCCAGTTCGTATGCAATTTCCTTTACCGGTTTTTGGGTCATTAATAATAGGTCTTCGGCTTTTTTTATTCTCAGTTGCAGGTGGTATTGCATGGGCGACATCCCCGTATATTTCTTAAACATACTCCGGAAATATGAATAACCTGTATTTACATCACCCGCCAATTGCCGGGCATCAATATTAAAGTTCATATTTTCACGCAAAATAAAACAAGCCTGCTGAATTTTCTTCTCAATATCTTTACCTTTAAATTCCTTATTCTTTATAACCGAAATGATTAACCCAATGTAAGTGATGATTAAACCTGTACAAATTTGTTGATATCCCGACTTTTCATTGATGGCCTTGTCAAGAATCATTAAAAACATTTCATGAAGTTCACTATGGAAGTTAACCCTGATAATGGGATTCTCTTTCTTGAAAAAATCCGATTTTAAAAGTGTATTGGCCATCGATCCGTAAAAGCCGATATAATGCTCTCTCCAACCCGTACTTTTTAAAGGCCGGTACCGGTGCCATTCGCCCGGAAAGATAACTATTATGGTTCCCGGTGTTATACGGAATGTTCCATACTTATTTTCAAATATTCCATATCCTTCCGTGATATAATTTATTTGATATTCCTGAAGAACGCGTCCCACCCTCCAATTAAAGGAATAACCCGAGGGATGTCCCAATGGTGGATAACTAATGTTTTTTTCTATACCTGCTATTCCCACTACACTTAGGTTCAGACCCCATTCTTTATCTTCCTCTGATGCAGTTACATATTTGAATTTATGAGACATACTACTTTGTGTCATTTTGTGTAAATATATAAACATTTTATCCATTGATAAGGGGCAATCGCAAAACTATTTTTACTGTTATTAAAACCTCTCAGAAACTAACAAACTAAAAACGAAATGAACCCATTTATCGGAATCTTACTCATCGCTGTCGGCTCTTTTGCTTCAGCTATCTATTATTGGCCTTTAAAAAAGCTTATCAATTGGAGCTGGGAAACCAGCTGGTTGGTGCAGGGGCTTTTTGCCTGGATTATTGGACCCTGGGTCGTAGCAATGATTACAGTTCCCCATTTGTTTGAAATCATCGGACAGTCTCCTTCACACAGTATTTATATGCCTATATTGTTTGGCCTTGGATGGGGAATTGGGGGATTAACGTGGGGTTTATCCATTCGTTATCTTGGTATTGGCCTTGGAAATTCATTACCGTTGGGTATTACGCTGGCTCTTTCAACATTAATTCCACCGTTTATGGACGGAACAGCATCCCAGGTTTTTCTATGTCATCAGGGACTCATTACCATTATTGGAGTGGTCATTGCCCTTGGCGGAATTACCATTTGTGGTTGGGCTGCAACTTTAAAAGATGCAGAATTGAAAGCATCATCGGCAGCAAAAGATGACGGTTTCGATATCAGGAAAGGTTTTGCTGTAGCATTGGTAGCCGGAATTATGAGCGCCTGTTTTGCATTTGGCGAAAAGTCAGGACAAGCAATGATAGATATAGCAAAGCAATATAACCCAGGATCTATTTGGGTGAATAATTCGGTATATGCCGTCATCCTTATTGGTGGTTTTGTGGCCAATATGGTGTATTGTTTGTATATGAGCTATAAGAATAAAAGCTTTACCGACTTTAAAAAGCCAAATACTTCCATTTATTATGGTTTGGCTGCATTGGCTGGCTTGTTGTGGTTTTCGCAATTTGTATTCAAAGGCATGGGTACTAACAAAATGAGTGCTGACATGGGTTACATTACATGGTGCCTCTTGTTTTCATTAGTTATCCTCTTTAGCAACCTGATTGGTCTCTTTATTGGTGAATGGAAGGGAGTATCAAAAAAGACCCTGGTAACTTTAGCTATGGGTTTATTGGTATTGCTGATCTCCGTAATCATTATCGGTTATGCTCCTGCATTGTAATGACATTAAAAAACTGAAAATAAAAACTTAAGGATATGAATAAAGCAACGATTGAAAAATCATACGAACTGGCAAAAGAGCAATATGCAGCCCTTGGTGTTGATACCGATAAAGCCCTAGAACAACTTGATAAAATAAAAATAAGCCTTCATTGCTGGCAGGCCGATGATGTGAGTGGTTTTGAAACTCCCGATGCAACCTTGGGTGGAGGCGGTATTCAAGCTACCGGAAACTATCCGGGCAAGGCAAAAACGATAGCTCAATTGCGCCAGGATATCGAAAAGGTTGTAAGCCTTGTTCCCGGTAAGCAACGAATTAATCTTCATGCCATTTATGGCGATTTTCAAAATGCAAAGGTTGATCGCGACCAAATTGAAATTAAGCACTTTCAAAGTTGGGTTGACTGGGCTAAAAAGAATGATTTGGGAATTGATTTCAACCCCACTTGCTTTTCACATCCTTATGCCGATGACGGATTCACGCTTTCAAGCAAAAACGAAACACACCGGAAATTTTGGGTGGAACATGTAAAACGTTGCCGGAAAATTGCCGCTGAAATGGGTAAACAGTTAGGCAGTCCGGTAGTAGATAACATCTGGATTCCCGATGGTTCTAAAGACACATCTGTAGATCGCTTCACACTCCGCTCAATACTTAAAAAATCGCTCGACGAAATATTTGCAATTGAATATCCCAAAGAATACTTAAAAGATTCTGTTGAAAGTAAATTGTTTGGAATTGGTTCTGAAGCTATGGTTGTTGGCTCACATGAGTTTTATATGGGTTATGCCATTAAAAACAACAAACTTTTGTGCCTCGATAACGGCCATTTTCATCCAACAGAACAGGTTGGCGATAAAATTTCATCGATCCTGCAATACATTGATGAAATTCTTCTTCACGTAACCCGAGGCGTACGTTGGGATAGTGATCATGTGGTTATTTTCAACGATGAAATACAAATGATTGCATTGGAAATTGTTCGTGCAAACGCTTTGAACCGTGTAAATATAGGACTTGACTATTTCGATGCCAGTATTAATCGTATCGGAGCTTATGTAACAGGTGTAAGGGCTGCCCAGTTGGCATTCCTGTTTGCATTGCTTGAACCTATCAAAAAATTAAAAACCTACGAAGAAAATGGGCAATGGTTTGAACGTCTTGCTACGCTTGAACTTCTTAAAACCAAGCCTTTTGGTGCTGTTTATGACTATTACTGCCTGAAAAATAATATTCTTGTTGGTGAAGATTATATTGCTGAAATTCAGAAATATGAAAAGGATGTAACAAAAAACAGATAATATATTTACTGGTTATATTTGCACATGAATTGTGCTGTTTTTTTCGGTTCAATGATAGCCCATCATCTGTTATCATTGAACCTTTTATTCATTTTATAACATATGATTATGACGGATGTAATTGCCATTTTCGATATAGGTAAGACCAATAAGAAAATCCTGCTTTTTGACAGCAGTTTAAAACTTGTTTCGCAGTTCGAAGAAAAATTTCCGGAAATACAGGATGATGATGGTGTTTCTTGCGATGACATTGAAAAAATTGAGGCATGGATGGTTCAGGCTATCGCATCCATTCAGGCTGCAAAAACATATAACCTGAAAGCGATAAACTTCACGGCTTATGGAGCTTCTTTGGCATACCTGGATGCAAATGGTAAAAGGCTCACCCCCATTTATAATTACCTAAAACCAATGCCACCCGATGTTCTCAATGGCTTTTACGAGCAGTATGGAGGCATCGAAGAATTTTCGCGCAAAACAGCCTCTCCGGCCTTGGGAATGTTAAATTCCGGACTGCAAATACTTTGGTTAAAAAAACATAAAACAGAGCTTTACAACAAGGTTGCCAGCGTTTTGCATTTTCCTCAATACCTGAGTTACATTTTCTCACAAAAGATTTGTTCGGAATACACTTCCATTGGATGCCACACTGCTATGTGGGATTTTGACAATCACTGCTATCATGGTTGGCTGAATGATGAAAAAATTAAATTGCTTTTACCTATAGCCAATGATGAATCGGTAGAAACCTTTATCAATAATCAAAAGATTCATGTTGGTATTGGCATTCATGATAGCTCATCCTCATTAGTGCCTTATTTGAAAGGTAGCACGGAACCATTCATACTGATTTCAACAGGTACATGGTGCATCTTCATGAATCCATTTAACGAAGAGCAATTAACCAGTGAACAGCTCAAAAAGGATGGGCTTTGCTACATGAGTACACGCCAAAAACAAGTTAAATCTTCTCGCTTTTTTATGGGCTATATTCACGATGTTAATTCAAAACGAATTGCTGACCATTTTAAAGTAAAAGAGGACTATTATAAAAGTATAAAAGCAAATGAAGGGTTGATGAAACAATGCCTTAAAAGACAAGTTTTTTTTAAAGATGGGATTAGCGCCGATTCTTTAGATACATCAGCTGATTTATCAATATTTGCAGCACCGGAGGAGGCCTATCATCAGTTAGTTATTGATCTTACTAATCTGGCTAAGGCATCATTGAAACTTGTACTTCCTAAAAATGATCTGTCCAAATATATTTTTATCTCAGGCGGATTTGCCCGCAATGAAATTTTTGTGCGGTTGTTAGCATCCCTATTGCCTGATAAAAAAATATATACTTCAGATATTGACAACTCAACAGCCTTAGGTGCAGCCATGATTTTGTGGGGCAAAGCATTTACAGGTGCAGAACCCAGACTGGACCTTGGACTGAAAAAAATTGACGCATTAAATATATTTTAACTTATAAAACAAATGAACGAAAGGCTGGATACGCATCTCATGCATCCGCGTGATCAAATAACCATTATTATTAGCCGGATATATCAGAGAGGTTTAACCACTACTTCGGGTGGCAACATCTCATTGATTGATGATAATGGAGATATTTGGGTAACTCCTTCTGCTGTAGATAAAGGTTCCTTGCGACCTTCGGATATTATTTGTGTAAAACGAGACGGAACCATTATCGGGCCTCATAAACCATCTTCGGAATTTCCCTTTCATAAAGCAATATACGAGAATCGTCCTGATATCAAAGCGATCATACATGCACATCCTCCTGCATTGGTTTCATTCAGCATTGTCCGGCAAATTCCGGATACGAATGTAATTGTTCAGGCAAAAAATATTTGTGGGCCTATTGGTTATGCAACCTATGAATTACCGGGTAGTTTTGCTTTAGGGGTGAAAATTGCCGAAGAATTCAAAAAAGGCTTCAAAGCAGTTATCATGGAAAACCATGGCACTGTGCTTGGAGGAAGCGATCTGGTTGATGCTTTTCAACGGTTTGAAACACTTGAGTTTTGTGCACGTACTATTCTTTATGGCAGTTCCATTGGAGAGGTACATTACCTGACAGATGAACAAATAAATGAATTTGACCAGCAGGTACCAAAGCTAATGCCAGAAATGGATTCCGTTACATATCCTTCCGATGAGCGCGAAAAACGTCTGGAAATATGCAATATTGTGCATCGGGCCTGCGAACATGGCTTAATGATCAGTTCCTATGGTACCGTGTCAACCCGCTGGCGTGGAAATGACTTTCTAATTACGCCAACCAACATACCACGATGGGACTTAGATATTAACGATATAGTACAAATCAAAGGAAACAAGCGGGAACCAGGCAAAACTCCCAGCAGGGCAACCTGGCTGCATCAGGAGATTTATAAAAGTAATCCGGGAATTAATTCAATCATACTTACACAGTCTCCATACCTGATGGCATTTGGCGTTACAAACAGTGTAATTGACGTTAGAACAATCCCCGAAAGCTGGATATTCCTTCAGGATGTACCTACTTTACCATTTGGGGCACATTTTCAGAAAACAACCAACATACCGCAATTGCTCTCAGCTAACAATCCGGCCCTAATTATAAGTAATGATGCCGTTACCATTACTGGTGATAAACTTCTGCAAACATTTGACCGGTTGGAAGTAGCTGAATTTAGCGCTAAATCGATTATACTTAGCGCACCCATAGGGAAAATGGTACCCATCAATGATGCTCAGGTACAAGATCTTCGTAAAGCATTTTTTAAAAATTGAATGACTTTTAAATAAAATACAACTTATTGACTCCATGCAAGAATTAAATGATTTAATTGAAATTTCAAGATTTTACGGTATAAACAAAAGTTATGTTATTGCTGGTGGCGGAAATACCTCCTATAAGAACAAGGAAGTAATATATGTAAAAGCCAGTGGTACGACTCTTGCTGATATTGATGAAAATGGTTTTGTTGCACTAGATCGTAAAAAACTCAGTGTAATTGCCACAAAAGAATATAGCACAAATACTTCCGAGCGGGAAGAACAAGTAAAGAACGATTTGATGAATAGCAGGTTGTTTCCTGAGAAAGGACAGCGTCCTTCTGTTGAGACCTCGATGCACGAAATCATCAATTTCCCATATGTTATTCATACACACCCTACCATTGCAAATTCATTGCTATGCTCCTACCAGGCTGAAAAAACGATTGAAAAATTATTTGGTGCATCAGCCATATTTATAAAATATACCGACCCCGGTTATATATTATTCAAAAAGGTGAAGGAACGAATTGATGCTTATAAAGCAAATAATAATGGCGCTGAACCACAAATCATTTTTCTTGAAAACCATGGGGTATTTGTTTCAGCCAATACCACTGAAGAAATTAAGACTATTTACAAAGACATCGAAAGCAAGATAAAGAGCTTATTTAAAGAAGAATTAACTATTTCCCCATTACCCGAGCACCCTTTGACTGAAGAAATAAAAAAGACCATCAGCAGAATAATGTTTGATGGAACATCAATAATGACTTCCGCTCGTAAGAATTCGTTAATCGATAGCTTTTGCGTTTCGCGCGATGCCTATAACAAAGTGGCCTTACCTTTTACTCCGGACAATATTGTTTATTGCAAAGCACATTCCATTTACATTAAATCATTAGACGATATAGCCATAGAAATTGACCGTGAAGTGAATAATTTCACTAATAAACATGGTTATAAGCCTAAAGTAATATTGATTAAAAACATAGGACTTTTTGCAATTGGTGATAGCAATAAATCAACTGAAATTATTCTTGATGTTTTTGAAGATTTAATGAAAGTCAGCTGCGGCACAATGAATTTTGGCGGACCCAAATTTTTATCAACCAGTGAAATTGAGTTCATCGACAACTGGGAAGTAGAAAACTACCGCAGAAATGCATCCAAAGCAAAATAGTACTTTTTGCTGACAGCTGGATGTTTGTAATTTATGATGGAACGGAAATGATGATCTTAAAATTTATCAGTGATAGAATCCCCTCCTATTTCCTAGGAGGGGCAAGGGGTGGTCAGAGTTCATAATGTATAAATTCTTGTCATACTTTAGGATATGAAAAGTCAACTCATTAAACTGATTCTTACAATTACCCTTATGATTCATACAAGTATTCCCAATTTATTAGCTCAGGATAAGCCTTTGGGGCAATTCGATGACCACACTGATATAGGCAGCGTTGAAATACCTGGCAATGCTTTATATAATCCCAATAACCAGGAATATACTATACAAGGGTCTGGCAAGAACATTTGGTTTGACAGTGATCAGTTTCACTATCTTTGGAAAAAGGTCAGCGGGGATTTCATACTCACTGCGAAAGTTGAATTCATTGGTAAAGGAGTTGAACCACACAGGAAGATTGGATGGATGGTGCGGCAATCTTTAGATACCAGCGCAGCTCATATCAGCACTGTAATTCACGGCGATGGCCTAACCTCATTCCAATACCGTAGGGCCAAAGGTAATAATATGGAAGAGATCCGATCCGACATAACGGTCCCCGACATTGTTCAGCTCGAACGCAAAGGAAACACTTATATTATGTCTGTAGCCCGTTTTGGCGAGACTTTTACCACCAGTGAAATATCGGATGTATCCCTTGGTGATGAGGTTTATGTGGGCTTATTTGTGTGTGCTCATAATCCGAAAGTAACGGAAAAAGCCATCTTTCGAAATGTCCAAATTGTTTTCCCCGCAAAAACCGGATTTATACCTTATACTGATTATATCGGAAGTAATCTTGAACTAATGGATATTGAATCCGGTATCCGAAAAATCATCTACCAATCACCTTATTCAATTCAGGCTCCCAATTGGACACCTGATGGTAAAACATTAATTTATAACAGCAAAGGACTGCTATATCATTTCGATCTCGCATCCAATAAGCCAACTATGCTGAATACAGACTTTGCCAATGATAACAACAATGATCATGTGCTTTCATTCGATGGCAAAATGATTGGAATCAGCCACCACAGTATAGATGATAATCATAATTCTATTGTTTATGTATTACCTGTTGAAGGAGGCAAACCAATACGAGTCACTCCCGGAGGTCCCTCCTATTTGCATGGCTGGTCGCCCGATGGAAAATACCTGATTTACACGGGTGGAAGAAATAGCAACTATAATATTTATAAAATTTCTGTAAAAGGTGGTGAAGAAACTCAGTTGACATCAACTAAAGGACTTAATGATGGCTCCGAATACACTCCTGACGGAAGCTACATTTACTTTAATTCCAGCAGAACAGGAAAAATGCAGATATGGCGAATGAAACCTGATGGAACTAACCAGGAACAGATTACCAATGATGAGTATAACAATTGGTTTCCGCACATATCCCCCGATGGTAAATGGATTGTGATATTAACATTTTCCAAAGACATTGATTCAGGCGATCATCCATTTTATAAACACGTATATATTCGTCTGATGCCTATAAGTGGTGGTCATCCTAAAATAATTGCCTATTTATATGGTGGTCAGGGCACCATTAATGTGCCTTCCTGGTCGCCCGACTCCAAAAAAATTGCCTTCATCAGTAATACCAATTTTCGATAAATTTTATTAACGTTCGGCTATTTACAATGCAACCTCTAAAAGGTTGTAGACAAATGCGTAAATATTTATGATGTATCCTCTACAAGGATATTAAACAACTTAGTAGAAGTTGCACTATTGTAGAAATTAAAATATGAATTGGTCTTTCATTTTATTAACTTCGTTTTAAGGTAAAAATCTAAAACTTTTACGTTTGCTGATGATAAGGTTTGCTATACTATTGCTGTTTATTTCTCCTTATGGTTTTGGACAAAATTCGGATACCATTCAGGTGTTTTTTCTCTATGGATCAAGACCCCGTCATAGTCATTGGCACCAGGAATCACATTATTTCGGAGGTTTTCACGGAGGGCACGTTAGCATTGGGATTGATTCAAGCGTAATCGGATTCCATCATGTGAAAGGACTACATTTAATTGGGCATCGAAAACCTACCGGAGGAGTATTTGAATGTAAAAGAATACAGGACTTTTTAAAGGATACCGTAAACTCAAAATACACTACTTTTAAAATTCCTTTAACAAAAGTGCAACATCATCAGTTACTTCAAATTTTTAACGATTACAGGGCGCAAACTCCTTATGACTATGCATTTTTCGGGATGAGATGCGCAGCCGCAGCATACGATGTCTTAAGCCAAATTGGTATCTTTAAAGTTAAGTCAAAATGCGGTAACATCGCTTCGAACTTCTACCCCAAACTATTTAGAAAAAAAATGTTTGCTTTAGCCCTTGAAAATCATTATAAAATTAATCAGCATATCGGACGAAAATCAAGAAAGTGGGAGAATGATTGAGTTTGAACAATAAAAAAAGGGCGTCCTTTCGGACAACCCTTAATTAATTTCTATCTGCTAATTTATAGTTAGTTGTTATTGTTAATTGTTAATTCAATTGTTTATTAGCAAATCGTTGAGTAAACTTACTCTCAATTTACCAAAACCATCTGTAAAAATCGGAAAGAAGTAAGGAATATTCCGAAATCGATATATTAATTTATCTTTTGATTTGATTCAATAAATTCTTTTGGAGGCTTCCCATATTGTTTACCAAAGCATTTGCTAAAATAATTAGGATCTGAGAACCCAACTTCATAGGCGATTTCGGCAATGGTGGTTTTTTTCTGAAGAAGCAATTCTTTAGCTCTTTTTAAGCGCAAAGTCCGAATTAATTCTACCGGAGTAGAATCAGTAAGGTTTTGTAATTTATTTAACAGATGCCTGTTGCTTATCCCAATCGACTTACTTAACATTTCTACATCAAAATTGGAATTGTCCATATTTTTCTCGATAATAACGATAACTTTATCGAGGAAATTGGCATCCACAGGAGCTGTTAGCGTTTCTGTAGACTGAATAACAATTTCTTGTTTAAATGCCTTACGTAAAGCAATTCTAATGTCAATCAAGTTCTTAATCCTGGCACTAAGTAAGACATTATTAAATGGTTTTGAAACATAATCATCTGCACCTGATTGGTATCCTTCAATTTTGTGTTCATCAGTTGTTCTGGCAGTTAAAAGAATAATTGGGATATGGCTTGTTCGCTGATCGTTTTTTAATTTGTGGCACATTTCCGTACCGCTCATTAAAGGCATCATAATATCACTTACAATCAGGTCAGGCATATATTCAACTGCCGCAATATAACCTTCAATACCATTTTTAGATAAAATAACAACATATTGTTCGTGAAGAAAATCGAAGATAAACCGTTGTAAATCTTCATTATCCTCAACAATAAGGATAAAAGGTTTTTGCCTGTCGTCTGATAATTCTGAATTTATTTGCGACCTGTCATCATGAAATTCTTCTGTTTCATCCATTTCCAAAACAGGATCATTATTAGGTAATATCTCGTTTTTCAAATCTATTTCTTCTGATTTAAAGTGACTATCACCTAAGGGTAGTTTTATTGTAAAACATGTTGTATAATGACTGAAAAGTTCAGAGACATCTTTAATCGAACTTGTAACTTTTAGTTCTCCATGATGCAACTGTACCATATATTTTACAAGTGCCAATCCAATTCCTGTACCTTCATACTTTCTAATTTGCTGTATACTAGACTGGTAAAAAGGGTCAAATATTCTTTCGATTTCAACATCAGGAATTCCCAAGCCTGTATCTTCAACGGTTATGTAGTAATATAGCTGATTAGAACTTTTTAAATCATCCGTAAATAATGAAACTTTAATTACGCCTCCATCGGGCGTGAATTTTAATGCATTGGAAATAAGATTGAACATTATTTTTTCAACCTTATCAACGTCAAACCACACCATCAGGTTATTGGTTTTTGATTCGAATATTAGCTTAATTTGGTAACGTTGAGCCAGATTAGAGAACGTTTCACAAATATTATTAATGAAGCGTGTAATGTTGCCTTTTGCAACCTTTAAGTTCATCGATTCGGTTTCAAGTTTCCGAAAATCCATAAGCTGATTAATTAGCCTAAGTAATTGCTGGGCACTTCGATATAATGTTTTAAGATACTTACCGGTTGTCTTATCAGTCTTGTGATTAGTTTCTATGATTTTATCGATGGATCCTAAGATGAGTGTCAAAGGAGTTCGGAACTCATGAGAAATACTCGTAAAAAATTTAAATTTTAATTGATTGTTTTCTTGCTCACGTTTATTTTGCTCGAGTATTTGCTCCTTTTGTTCTTCGAGTTGAATTTTAACCTTACTGAGAGATTTATTTAACCTCGAAAGCTTGTGATTACGCCTTATTGCCCTATATTCATATAATGCAATAGTGGCAATAAAAACCGTTAAAAGCAAAATAAACCATGATTGCCTCCAGATAGGAGGTAACACTTCAAATTCAACCTTTGCAGGATTCGGGTCAATATTAAAATCAAGATCTCTCGACCTGACTTCGAGCACATATTTACCACTTGCCAATCCCATAAATGTTTCATATGTCTTCTCCTTAAATTCAGACCATTTTCCACCATTCAACCGATAAGAATATGCAAGCCGTGAGTCTGGAGTTACCTTCCAAAAGTCCCGGGCCGACCAGCTTATGACCGTATTCCCATAATGTGATACTGTTTTGGCATATTCCTTAATTGTGGTTTGAGGAGGCAAAGTACCAGGTTTGTATCTGATTGTTTGAAAATTATCATACACATCCTTACTTATTTTATTGCCTTTTAATGCACGTCTTTTCCATTCTCTAAAACATTGGTTAATCCACAAATTTCCTTCCGGACTTTGCTGCAGGTCGCCACCTTCCCTGTTTAATGTCATTTTTGGTGGAAAAACATTCAATATCCAAGATTTTCCATCGAACCTACATATATCTTTGTCCGTGGCAACCCAAACGTTATTATCCGAAACAGGCAGAATACTGATAATGGTATTACTTGAAAGACCATTTTCGACACCAAAATGTATCCAGTTTTTTCCATCATTCTGAAATATTCCATAATTTCTTGATCCTACCCAAAGCATGCCTCTTGGTTTGCTTGCTAATACATCCTGATAATCAATCAATGCATTGGGTTCACTTGGGCATTCCATTTTTTTTCCATCATACTTTACGAGGTGACTTCCTCCAAACCAGATATCTCCATTTTTTGATTGACCAATACCATAAGATGAATAAAGACGAGTGTCCTCCTGGGGTAGAAAATGCGTCCATTTTTGACTACTTGTCAATTGATTTTCAAGTCTTAGTACACCTCCGGAATGACCCGTTCCTGTCTCATAATTTACGCAACCACCGAACCAAAGATTCCCTTTGATATCTTCAAACACAGCCCTATAATCTACTCCCCACGAAAGAGCAGGATGTAACTGCATAATCCACTTTTTTCCGTCGAAATAAGCAGTAGTAGCAGTACTTTTATGACTTCCTGCCACCCATAAAATATTTTTTGTGGTTAAATATAAACGAACAGGAGCGTCGGGCAAACCATCCTCTGTTCCATATGAATACCATTTATTTTGGTCATTTACCACAACCCGGCCATCCACTGATAGAAACCACTTTTTTCCATCATTTGTCTGGCATTGGTAATTAAGTTGCTTGTATGTATCCCATATATTGCTTGAATAATCTACCTGATATACATCATTTTGTCTTCCAATTATCCACAGATATCCCTTGCTGTCTTCAAATAAAAGAGTTCGTGCATTTGGAATTAAAACCCCAGGCCTATTGTATATCTTCCAATTGCCGTTTTTTACGGAGTACAAAACACCAAACCCTCCAATCCAGACAGTTCCATCGTGAGTTTTCAGAAAGGAAGTATGCATATCATCTTCTCCTATGTGATCACTGGGTTGGAAGTACTTCCAGTGTTGGCCATTATAAATACTTACCCCAACATCATAATCACCATTGATCATCCATATATTGTTATCCGGGGATTGACCAAACAATGTTTGTCTTCCCTGCTTCAACCCGTTCTTTTCATTAAAAACCTGCGAATATGTTATAATGTCAGAGTCTTGTCTTAAAAACTGTATATTAAATATACTACCAGGCTTTGGTACATTTCTGGTGGCAACCCATATACGGTTTTGTCTATCTGCAAATAATTCCTCTATATTAAATTTATTGTTGAACAAATAATTTTCAGGTACTGCAACGAAGTTTGTATTTGGAGCTTTTCCTTTAAAAAGCTTGATTCTGTTCTGAGGTAAAAAAATAGTAATTCTGTTATTTCGTATCAGCAGAAGTCCTCCATACATATTTAAACCAATACTGGCTACAATACTTCCGTCTGAAAGTGCACGCAAACAATTGATTTGATACGCTTTTGACAAAGAAGTATATGGATGAGCAGGAAATACCCTAACCCAATGATTGGCAGAA